>Ga0335073_10000853_pt1 | contig 40067 bp, 30 predicted proteins | sample Lox_Sample_22_FD_207093 | JGI IMG/M metagenome (GOLD analysis project Ga0335073, IMG submission 207093) | Soil microbial communities from Loxahatchee National Wildlife Refuge, Florida, United States - Lox_Sample_2.2 | ecosystem: Environmental > Terrestrial > Soil > Wetlands | place: USA... | reverse complement strand
GCACGCATCCGGCTACGGAGTAAGCGCCACAACCGCCGCCGCTCCTAAAGATGCGCTGAAGAAGTTCGACAAGGCCCGTTCCGAAGCGATGAGCAAAAATCCGGACGGAGCGGAACGCGACCTTGAGAAGGCCGTCCAGATTGACCCAAAGTTTGCCGAAGCCTGGTATCAGTTAGGCAAGCTGCAGCAGAAGATGAAGCCCCAGGAAGCGCTCGCTTCGTATCAGAAGGCCGTCGCGGCCGATCCCCAGTTCGTCCCGCCGTATGAACCAATTGCCGAACTCGCTGCAACGCAAAAGAAATGGCAGGAGGTTGCCGACGCAGCGGATCACTACCTGAAACTTGATCCGGCCGGCACGCCACAGATCTGGTATTACAGCGCGGTTGGCAACTTCAACATTGGAAATCGCGACGTAGCAGAAGCGAGTGCCCGCAAGTCCCTGGCCATGGATCCTCAGCACCTGGCGCCCAACACCGAACAACTGCTCGCGGTGATCCTCGCCTCCAAAGGAGCCTACGCCGAGGCCCTCGATCACCTCCGCAACTGCCTCACCTACACCCCCGCTGGCCCCAACGCCGATCTCATGAAACAGCAGATCGCACAGTTGGAAAAGGCAGTCGGCCCGGGAAAATAAGAGAAGGCTTCACAGTCATCGAATGCCTGCGGGGACCGCGACCCGAAACGCTGCTATCGACGGATCTCGCGAATTTTATTGCCGATGACGGCAAAGCCTCCTAAGCTGCTTGCACTGGCTCAAGGGATTGTCCCTATGCTCGTTGCCCGCCGTCTGCCCGCCCTCTCTTCTCTCGCTCTGATGTTTTCACTCGCATACGCTCTCGCGCAAACCGCCACGCCCGCGCCCTCCCGCCGGGTTGCCCGCGTAGCAGACGGCGGCACAAACGAAGTCCTCGAGAGCATTGTCATCCCCTCGACCGCACATGCCCCCTTTTTCGCCACACTCGATACCGAATGGGCACGTCCTCTGGTCGGTGGAGGCTCTTACACGTTTCAGAATGAGCGCCATATAGCCCGTGACAGCGCCGGCCGCATCTACCAGGAGCGCTGGTATCTGGTTCCAAAAAACGGCAAGCCCAAGTCAGAAATGAACTACATCCAGGTCGATGATCCCGTCAGCCACTTGGCCTATACCTGCAGCGTCTCCGACAAGGTGTGCTCTATTCGGAAATACGATCCTCCGGCTGAGGTTTCCTTCAAGGGCTACAACGGAAATGAAGGTGTTCTGCCCAACGACTGGGGCTTTGTAACTGAGGAAGACCTGGGCAGGCAAAATGTTGCTGGCGTCGAGACTACCGGCGTACGCCGCACTACCACCATCAATCCCTGGATGATGGGCAATGACCGGCCCATGATCATCGTTCAGGAATACTGGCATTCGAGCGCCCTGAACATGAACCTGCTTTCTGTCCTAACCGATCCGCGCTTCGGTACTCAGACCTTTACCATCAAGGAGATCAACACGGCGGAGCCTGACGCCCAGTTGTTCTCGCCGCCTGCCGGATACAAGCTGGTCGATGAGCGCGGCTACGCATCACCCATTCACTAAAAGTCAACGTGCATGCGCATGCTCGGCACCCACACCGGGCCGCGGTCCCGGTTGTAGCCCGGATCGTTGATATGGGTAAGTCCCAGCGAAGCAAACAAACCCGTGTGGATGTGGTGCGTGTAGTAGCCTTCCACAATATTTTCGCGTCCGTAGTTGAGCCGGCCGTCACCGAGAAGAAACCCCAGCCCGCCATATGCCAGATAGGTCTGGTGATATTTCTTGATGGCATTGCTGACAAACGCTACGCCGAACTTGTCGTCGGGCTGATGCCATCGCGTCCCGGCATAGTCGCCGCCGAATAAAACCGTCTGATCCACCTCGGTATAGGCGAATGATTCGTGGGCTCCCTCATTCCACCCTACACGGCTGAATACCCGAAGATTCTCTGTCAGTTCCTGCCAGTTGTTCCACCCGAAACCGTACTTCACCGTCCCAATCGGCGCGTTATTCGCGATCTCCGGTGTCGGCGTCTTCCCCTCGAGATAGTTGTTGATTGCGTCCTTGTAGATGCCCATGTGCGCCTTATTCACGAAGCTCAGAATTCTCGTCGCGCCCTGTCTCCCTGGCACAAATGACTTGCGCAGCTCGAACTCCATGTTCTGTCCGCGGGCGCGCGAGATCGCCCAGTCCAGATCGATGCCGTTCGCCACCGTCGGCATCGCCGCAAGTCCGTAGCGAGCGCTCCAGTTGCGATCGTCGTACTCAAGAACAGCCGCAACCGTGTAGCCGCGCGTGTCCGCGGCATAGTCCCACGCGCCGTTGTTATCGACGGTCCAGTTGGTGAACTGCAAATGACTGTCGCTGCCTATCGGGTTGATATCGAACAGATCCGGCAGGCTCATCTTGCCGATCCGAAAATCAAAGCGCCGCACCGGAACCTTCGTGGCTAAGCTCAGCGGCGTCCTCTCCGAGTCGACCATCTCGTTCGTCAGACCGATGGTCTGGTGTATCTCGCCTCGCGCCAGGTAAGGCGCCGAGCCAAGATTGGGATTGCGCACCACATCGAGGTTCGTGAATCCCGCCAGGCCCAGTGCCTGGCTCAACCCCCGTCCTCCCGCGCTCTCGGCATCGACGATCAGGTCCGTGTTGTACCGCAGATTGCGGTGAGGCTGGAAGGCCGTGTAGAACGTGCCGACCAGCGAAGTCTTGTACTCGCCCGCGCCGTGGAAGCTGTTCGTTCCCTCATATAGAGAGTGAAAGGGTGGATGCGCCTGAAAAATAATATTGCTCTGCCCGCCGACGTAATAACGCGTATTTGCGGGATGGGGAAAAACCGTCACGTCCTCTGACGAGGATGGCGCAGTAGCTTGTTCGCCTGAGGAGCTACCTGCGGAGCCGCCACTTGAAGGGTTCTGGCTCTCTTGGGCTGCCACCGGCAGAATCCTGACCATCGGCGCATCCGGGAGCGATGCCGGCGACTGTGCGCCCGCGGAATGCAGGCACAGGACAAGGCACGGAATTGCAACCAGAAGACGCACTCTTATTCCGAAAAACACCCGCGGATTCACCACTGTTCGAGGCCGCCAGGTACAAACAACGATGATCGATCTTCAAGATTGCAGGCTTGTTACAGAGAACAGGTCATCTCCAGAGGAAGCAATCCCGGTACCCCGCCCTGTTGCCCTTGTGAGCACATGGATTCGGACAACGATGGTTATTGCTCTAAATATGGATATATCATATCCCCCTAGGATATAAGCAAGGAAAAAATCATGACCCATACCGACAGAGACAAACAGAAGCTAGTCGCCCGAATCCGGCGGATCAGAGGACAGGTCGACGCCATTGAGCGCTCTCTTTCCGGCGGCGATGACTGCGCTGACATTTTGATGCTGCTGGCAAATGTGCGTGGCGGCATTAACAGCCTCATGGCCGAGGTCTTGGAGGACCACATCCGCAATCACATCATGACGCCCGAAAAGAATTCGGTGCCGCCGATTGAACTGGCGGAGGATCTGATCGATCTGGTCCGGGCCTATTTGAAGTAGAAGCTCTCCGAGCGCCTTCGATGCTATTGGCGCAGCTGTTCGAGCGAGTGGCTCAAGGCCGCATGCAGCGCTTGCTGCGACCCCTCGTTCAACTTCCTACTGGCCGAGGTGAGATAGAAAACGTCGATTGCCATCTCGCCTTCGGTATCGATGAGCGCCACCTCAATGTTGCAGCTGCACTCCGCGAAGCTCTTGGCAATCTCCCGCAGCAGGCCGGTCGTATCCTGCGCCACCACCTGCAGCAGCGTACTGTGCGTCGAAGATTCGTTATCGAACTCGATTCGCGTTTCCACGGCAACCTTGGCCTGAGCTCGCCTTCCCGAGTGGCTCCGCGACCGCAGAAGCTTCTCCACCGCGACCCTCTGCGCAGCGACATCTCGAATGCTCTGCATGAACCGATCGATCTCCGAGGGGTTCAATGCCAGCGTCTGAAAGGGATCGGCGAATTGAAAGGTATCGACAATGATGCCCGCGGCGTTTGAGAAAGCATCGGCCTTGACGATGTTCATGCCCCAGGCCGAGAGCACGCCGGCCATGTCGGCGAAGAGCAGGGGACGATCCGCAGTGATCAGCGTAATCTCGTTCAGCTGCCGCACAGTTCGGAACGCAAGCTGAACAGGCTCCTTTGGCAGATCAAGCGCCATCTGGAAGTGCTTGCGAATCTGCTCCGGCGGACGCGTCTGTATATATCTCTGCGGTAAGCCTTCGAGGAAGGTGCGCAGCTCGGCCGCGCTGTCAGGAACCAATGCCACAATGCGGTTAAGAAGCGCCGGATCCTCATCGGCGTGATAGCGGACTTCATCCACACTGCGATCGAGAAAGTTGGAGGCGCTCATGTAAAGCTGCCATAGATTCTCGGCCTTCCAGGGAGTCAGCGCGTCCGGCGCGACCGACTTGATATCCCCGTACGTCATCAGCGTCAGCATTTTGAGCTGCGACTGCGAGCCGATCTTTTCCGCGAAGTTGCGAATCGTCTCGGGAGCAAAAATATCGCGGCGCATCACCATCGACATCTCCAGATGATTGCGTATCAGCCGCCGAACCGTCTCCCGCTCCTCGGGATCAAACTCCAGTCGCGCAAAGACGCTTTCCGCCAGCTCGACGCTTTGACTCGCGTGCTCGCCCGCGCGTCGCGCCTTTCCCGTATCGTGCATGAGCACGGCAAGAAAGAACAGATCGAGGCGCTCAATCTCCGGCAGAAGAATCGCGAATCGCTTTTCCCAATCGTGATGTGGCTGCCGCAACAGGTGGACGTTATCGATCACCAGGAAGGTATGCTCGTCGACCGTGTATCGATGATAAGCATCGCGGATCACCAGCGAATCGATGCCGTGAAACTCCGGAATCAGCAGTTCGAGAATGCCCAGCGCGTGCATCGTGCGCAAAGCATGCGCCGCATAGGGACCCAGCAGAACTTCGCGCAGGCAATTCCACAGGAACGGCCCCTCCGGCATCTGCACTGCCAGCACTGGAAGGCTCTCCGCGATCCGGTCTTCGGCATTCTGGCTCAGCTTGTAGCCATGCATGGCGATGCTCCCGAAAACGCGAAGGATTGCGTCGCCATCGACATCCGTAGCCGCCTCGTCCAGATCGAGTCGCCCGTGCTCGAGGAAGAAATCCGTTCCCGGGATGGGCGCTCGCTTGCGCCGGAATTGCTTGTAGAACGAACGCCGCGCCGGGGGCAGATCGTCAATCAGCAGCGACGCGCGGCGATAGATCGTGCGTGCGTGGCGATAGTAGGTGCGCATCCAGTACGCCGGATCGGCCGACCCAAGCGTCTCCAGTCCTACACTCTGCGCCGCCGCTTCGTCCTGGGCCTGCCAGTCCAGCGTGTTGTCGTCGCGCCGGTTGCGGTAATGCAGAAAACATCGCGCCGCCGCGAGAAAGTCGAAAGCGGATTCGCGGTCGTTATGCGTCCCGTAAAAGGCATTGCCGGCTGGTTTCGGCCACGCTTTCTCCATCTGCAGCGAAGAGAGCAGTGTCAGCCATTGAGCAAGGTGATAATCGCGCAGCCCTCCGGGACACTCCTTGATGTTCGGCTCCAGATGAAAAATGGTGTTGCCGTATTTAGCGTGCCGGGTACGCGCAATCTCCGAGAGGTTCTGAACGATCGTGTCCCACTCGCGCAGCGCCAGCGCCGGAAGCAGATCGGTTTCCAGGCGCTTATAGAGCGCCGAGTCGCCAACAAGAAAACGGCGATCGAGCAGCGACACCGTAAACTCCAGGTTGTCCGGGTCGACCCGATCGCACTCCTTCAGCGTGCGTGTCGATGGACTGGCCCGTAAACCCACATCCCACATGGCCTGCGTGGCGCTGCGAATGGTCTCGTGGTGATCGTGCTCGACGCTGTCGTTGGCGCACAGATAAAGCACATCGACATCGGAGTAGGGAAAAAGTTCTTTGCGCCCGAAACCGCCAACCGCTACCAGCGCGATGTTCAGTCGCTCGGGAGTGCCGGCAACGCTCGTCCATATCTCTCGAACAAGGTTGTCCACAATGGATGCGCGCCGGCGAATAGTGGCGGAGCCATCCCCGCCGCGCTCGAAAGTCTGGCGCAAGTCCGCGCTCTCCTGTTGATACAGGTCGCGCAGCCGCACAAAGGATGGCGAATCACCAGTCATTCATGATTCAAAATTCTCCGGCCGGGGAACCTTCAGATAGACCGGTAACGCAATCGTCGATAGCCAATCGGCGATGGGGTCGTTTTGCTTCGATCCTTTACCACGCCGGGAAATTTGCTAATGCCAATCAAGTCCCGAACCAGGACTCGATCGCAATCGTCAAAGGGCGGAAGGGCCGCGTTCGTCGTTCCGTATACGTATGGCGTCGTCAATCTTTGAAACGAAGATCTTGCCATCGCCAATCTTGCCCGTGCGAGCCGAAGAGAGTATCGCCTGCACGGCCTTCTCAACAAGCTCATCGGGCACTACCATTTCCAGCTTTATTTTTGGAAGAAGGTCAACCGTATACTCACGCCCGCGATAAAACTCCGTATGTCCCTTCTGGCGGCCGTGGCCGCGTGCTTCAAGTATGGTCATGCCCTCGATGCCAATTTCCACAAGAGCGTCCTTCACTGCATCCAGCTTTGACGGTTGAATCACCGCTTCAATCTTTTGCATAGCTCAATCCCAGGGATGAAGAGTAACAGGTTTGCGCGAATCAGGAAGCAAAGTCGTATCCCTCCTCGCCGTGCTGGGTGAGGTCCAGTCCTTCAACTTCATCGTCAGACGGCACACGGAGACCGACGGTCATGTCCACAAGTTTGAGCAGGATGAGTGTCCCCACGATGGAAATCGCCCAGGCAATGGCGACACCCATCAGCTGATTCCCTACCTGGTGCCAGTTGCCTTCAATCGCACCCGAGGGAAGCGCGGCGCCCGTCTTCGGATCTTTGAAGATGGGATTGATGACACTGGAAGCAAAGATACCGGTCAGAATCGCACCAATCGTTCCGCCTGCGCCGTGCACGCCGAATGCATCGAGTGAGTCGTCATAGCCGAACCACGACTTCACCTTGATGACCATGAAATAGCAGAAGGCGCCGGCTATCAGCCCAATCACAATCGCCGAGAACGGTTGAACAAATCCGGCCGCCGGAGTAATAGCCACCAGGCCAGCCACCGAGCCCGAGATAGCACCCAGCGCGCTCGGCTTGCCATTGCGAATCCACTCGGCGAGCGCCCAGCTCAGCGCGGCCGCGGCAGCCCCAAAGTGAGTATTCACAAAGGCGCTCGTAGCCAGAGGCGATGACCCCAGGGCGCTGCCCGCGTTGAATCCGAACCAACCCACCCACAGCAGGCAGGCTCCGATGAAGCTCAGCACCACCGAGTGAGGTGGCATCGCTTCTTTCGGATAGCCAACGCGCTTTCCCAGGTAGAGCGCGCAGACCAGTGCCGAAACCCCAGAGGTAATGTGCACCACCGTGCCCCCTGCGAAGTCAAGCGTGGGGAACCGTCCTCCGAGCGACGCGTTGAGCAGTCCGCCCTTACCCCAAACCATGTGCGCCATCGGGGAATACACGACGATGGACCAAAGCGTGAGAAACAAAGCCATCCCGCTGAATTTCATCCGCTCCGCGAACGCCCCCGTCACCAGCGCCGGCGTGATGATGGCAAACATCAGCTGATAAATCATGAACGTCTGCAGCGGGATGGTCGCCGCGTAGTCCGGATCGGGAGTCAGGCCCACTCCGCGGAGAAAGGCGTTATGCAGGCCGCCGATAAAGCTCGTTCCGGGTCCAAATGCCAGGCTGTAATTCACCAGAGCCCACAGCACGCTGATGATCGCCATCATGGCGAAGCTCTGCATCATCGTGGCAAGCACATTCTTCTTGCGCACCAGGCCGCCATAAAACAGTGCGAGGCCGGGTCCGGTCATCATCAGCACCAGCGCGGCGCTGGTCAGCATCCAGGCGTTATCGGCCGATGACTGGGCTTGCGCTACCTGGGCTTCGAGTTTGGTGAGGCGATCCGCCGTTGAAGCGGCCGCGGGCGTCTGGGCAACAAGAACAGGACAACAGAAGGTCAGTCCGAGCAGGAGGCTGAAAATATAACGACGCATAACACTCCCAACGACAGGTTGCAAAACATTGCGGCCGCCGGTCATCTTCCGGCGTCTTGAAGTCGAGGAACGCCTTGGTGAGACGAACCTCGCTGGGGATGCATCGAATATGCATCTCCCACGATTGGTGTGACCCAGCATCAGGGATTCGTACAGGGATTGAATTACTTTTACATACTTTTCGCAATTGGCAAACAGGGAATTGCTTGCCAATCAACGCGCGGACAACACATCCTCAAGCCAATCAAGTGACAGCAGCGACAGAAAACATGTGACCGTCTTCGATACGATTCGCATAGCGCAGCCGGCTAAATGGTTCATGGTTGCGATTCATGGCATCGATGGATCGCATTCGCGAGTGGTCCACTCGACACCTGTCACATTTGACAGTCGCAATTCCAAATGGTGCGGCCGAGAATGGCCCCGTTGAAGTTGGCTTTTTGTGTCGGAGCTTGCTCTCTTGCGCTTCCCGCGATCTGCAAAAGGTGGCATGCAAGCATTTCGTAAGTTGAAGAACCGTAAGAAGCGTTATATTTGAAGCATGAGCGAAGCGATGCAGGATCGTTATCTGTTCGGAGCACTTGAAAGCAGCGCGAAGAATCGAGAGAAGCTGCACGAGGTGAGCTACGGTTACGACTTGCCGGAAGGAATTGTTCTCGCCTCGCTTGGCGCTGCACTGAACTGGGTCCGAAAAAATTCGGTCTGGCCAATGACGTTTGGATTGGCCTGCTGTGCAATCGAAATGATGTCCATGGGGGCCTCGCGCTTCGATGTGGCGCGTTTCGGCATGGAGGTCTTTCGTCCTTCCCCCCGGCAATCCGATCTGATGATTATCGCTGGCCGCGTCTCCCAGAAAATGGCTCCGGTTATTCGCCGGCTCTATGATCAAATGCCCGAGCCGAAGTGGGTTATCTCAATGGGAGCATGCGCGACATCGGGTGGTGTTTTCAATAACTACGCTTTAGTTCAGGGAGTGAATCAGGTGATTCCGGTAGATGTCTACGTGCCCGGCTGTCCGCCGCGTCCAGAACAGTTGATTTATGCTCTCACTCTTCTTCAGGAAAAGATTCAGCACGAGCGCGGCACTTTGAAGCGTGCCTTCAATTTGCAGTAGTATAGTATTTTCATTGGGTTAGCTGGCTTCCCCAGTTCGATCTTCAAGGATTTGCGGTAGTCGCGGATTTTGTTCTGTGCTAGCACGCGTGCGATTTATGCAGCTCGACTCATGCGTATCAGTCGAGGCAACTTATTGAATAAATCGTGCTTAAAGCGTATTAAAGTATGGTACTTTGGATACCGCTATTGCTTTACCGATTTTGGTTCGACTGAGGTTGCAGACTTCTCGGCCTATCTTGCGTAGGCCCCCAGTTTTTTGTGTGACTTCGAAAATGGTTGCGGAGGATAGACGCATGTTTTCTCGTGTTTTCAATAAATGGAGCGGAGTGCTGCTGGTAGGGTGCGCCGTTGGGATCGGAGCATCTGCAGTGTATGCACAAAGCACTACACCAGCAGCTCCGGCCGAGGCACCGATATCTCGGATCGATATTTTCACCGGCTACTCGTATATAGCCCCGAAAGACAATGTCAGTACCACCCAGACCGACGGTACAACCTTCACCAGCAACATGGATGCTGTCGATAAGGGAGCCATACTCAGCGGCGCCTATTATTTCAATAAGTACGTTGGCGGACAGGTCGAGATCGGTTTTCACCCGCAGGACAAGAATGACGGCGGCTACACCTACCAGGGCGGTATCATCTTCCGTTTTCCTGTTAGCGGCATGACGCCTTTCGTCCACGGCTTGGCTGGTATCGCGGATTGGGAAGGTCCGGACAATCCGCCCTACACCACCCTCAAGTCTGCGATTGGCCCTGCCCTGACCGCTGGCGGTGGTCTCGATTACAACCTGCCGTTCTTCAATCACCGCGTGGGTCTGAGACTCTTCCAGGCCGACTACGAATATTTTCACGTCAACCACGGTCCTCAACCCATCTATGGCGGCCGCGTCAACGCGAACTCTGCTCGCCTGAGCGCCGGCTTGGTCTGGCATTTCGGCAGCATCATTCCTCCGCCGCCTGTGCAGTACGCCTGCTCGGCGAGCCCGAGCGCTGTTTTCCCGGGTGAGCCGGTCACAATTACCGGCACTGCCTCGAACCTCAACCCCAAGAAGACCGCGACTTACAGCTGGAGCGGACAGGGTGTGACGGTTAGCGGAACCAGCACCACCGCCACCATCGACACTGGCAGCCTGGCGCCCGGCAGCTACACGGTAACCGGACACGTCAGCGAAGGCACCAAGCCTGGTCAGGCCGCCGATTGCACAGCGCAATTCACGGTGAAGCCGTACGAGCCGCCGACAGTAAGCTGCGTGGCCAACCCATCCACAGTTAACCCGGGTGACAGCTCGACGATTACAGCGACCGGCGTCAGCCCGCAAAATCGTCCGCTGACCTACAGCTACACCGCCTCCTCCGGCACGATCAGCGGTTCGGGCACAACGGCAACCCTGTCCACGACAGGAGCGCCCGCGGGCACGATCACTGTGACTTGCACGGTGGCAGACGACAAGGGTCAGACAGCTTCGGCAACGACGACGGTTACCATCAGCGCTCCGGCGCCGGTAGTGACCCCGACCACCCAGAAGCTGTGCACGATCACCTTCGACCACGACAAGCGGCGTCCGGCTCGCGTTGACAACGACGCGAAGGGCTGCCTCGACGACGTGGCACTGAATGCTCAGCGTTCTTCGGATGCGACCGTGGTTGTAGTCGGCAACGCCACCCCGCAGCCTCCTGCCAAGGGCAAGCGTCATGCGAAGCCCGAGGATCTGGCCGCGCAGCGCGCCGTCAACACCAAGGCCTACCTTGTAACGGAGAAGGGCATTGATGCCAGCCGCATCTCGGTGCGGACCGGCACCACCGGCACTGACGAGGTCGACAACTACCTCGTACCGGCCGGCGCCAACTTCGACAAGGACAACCCGGGAACCACGGCGGTCGATGAGTCGACGATTAAGGCTCAGGTCAGAAAGCCGCTGCCCGAGCGTCACCACAAGAAGTAAAGTCATCGGGACGCTGAAAAGCGTCCCGGGACACACCTAACCAGAGGGCTGGCCGGATTCCCGGCCAGCCTTTTGTATTTCCGGAAAGGCATTCACCTGGCGCGGTATTTGCATCCCAAAAGGTATCTGCGGCGTTACCATTGGAATAGCCCCCTTCCCCGTATCATGCGAATAGCGAGTGTTTAACGAAAGAACATGAAACAGACAGTTTTGCGACTTTTCTTCCTTGGCGTAGCAGCACTCACCTTCATCCAGACGAATCAGGCATCGGCCGCCGCACCGCAATGGATTTCCGTCGGCCCCGAAGGCGGAGATGCCCGGAGCTTCGCATACGATCCCGCAGACCCGTCCCACATTTATATGGGTACGACGATGAGCTGGGTCTATCAGTCGACCGATGGCGGCGCCAGCTGGAAGCGGCTCGCGCGCCTGGGCAAAGCCGATGATCTGGTCGTCGACAACATGGTCATAGACTCCTCCGACCCGAAGACCATCTACGCAGGCGTCTGGCGTGTGGACCGCACCGACGGTGGCATTTACATCAGCCATGACAGCGGCGTGACGTGGGCAGCCGCGGCCGACATGGACGGGAAGTCCGTGCGAGCGCTCTCGCAAGCCGCTTCAGATCCAAAGATTCTCATCGCCGGTGCCATCAGCGGCGTTTACCGCAGCTCAGATTCCGGAGTTCACTGGACGCAGATCACGCCCGTCGGCAACGGCGAGATCCTCAAGGTTGAATCGGTCGCCATCGATCCTACAGATCCGAAGATCATCTACGCCGGAACCTGGCATCTCCCTTGGAAGACAACCGACGGCGGCGCCACCTGGCACAACATCAAGCAGGGCCTGATCGACGACTCCGATGTCTTCTCCATCATCATCGATCCCACCCGTCCCAGTGTCGTGTATGCCAGCGCCTGTTCCGGCATCTACCTGAGTAGCACAGGCGGCGAATTGTTTCGCAAGGTGCAGGGCATCCCCTCCACTGCCCGACGCACCCGCGTTCTCATGCAGGATCCCACCAACCGTCAGGTCGTCTATGCTGGCACGACCGAGGGCCTGTATAAGACATCGGACGGAGGTGCCGCGTGGACGCGCATGACCGGCCCGGACGTCATCATCAATGATGTTTACGTCGATCCTCGCAACGACAAGCATGTAATGCTGGCCACAGACCGCAGCGGTGTACTCACCAGCCAGGATGCATCGGCAACCTTCCTGGCGACCAACCGAGGCTTCTATCAGCGTCAGGTCACGGCGCTCCTGCCCGACGCGAAGAATCCCGAAACCATGTATGCCGGCGTGGTCAATGACAAGATTTATGGCGGCGTCTTCGTCACTCAGGATGGCGGCAAGACCTGGGTGCAGCGCAGCAACGGACTCGACGGCCGTGACGTTTTCAGTCTCGCGCAGGGCGATGATGGAACCATCCTGGCGGGCACCAGCCATGGCATCTTTCGCTGGGACGGCTCCGCATGGCAGCAGGATGGCACCGTGGTAAACACGGTGACCAAAACCGTCGCCGTTGTGCACAAAGGCAGAAAGACCACCAAAACCACAACCGAGACCACGAAGCCGACCACTATCGACGCCGAGGTGCGCGATCTTTCCGTGAATGGATCGGTATGGTTTGCAGCTACGGCCGACGGTGTTTATCGCAGTGCGACCCAGGGCTCAACCTGGACCGGCCCCGTTCTGACGGAGCCGAAATATCGTTTCGTCGACGCCAACGGTGCGATCGTCTTTGCCGCCCGTCGCGAAGACCTCCGGCTGTCGGAAGATAGCGGCATGAACTGGACCTCCATCGCTTTGCCGGACAAGCTCACCTCGGTTCGCGCCTTGACCACGACTCCAGATGGAACGTTGTGGGTCGGTGGTCGCGAAGGAGCATTCTTCAGCCAGGATCACGGCCACACCTGGGTTGCCATGAATCAGCTCCCGGTTTCGGACATCAGCAATATCGACTACGATCCCGGCTTGAAGCGTGTGATCATCACCTCCGGCAACTCCACCCTGGTGTTCGCAGTGGATCCTCAGCAGAAGACCTGGAAGTGGTGGGATGCCGGATGGAACGTCCGCATGGTGCATTCAGTAGACGGCCGTCTGGTGGGCGCCTCTCTTTACGACGGCGTTGTCGTCGAGCCGAAAGAGTCGGAGGCCGCAGGCCTGGCTCAGGCCCAGCGCTAACCACCCGTGTTGCAGCTACGGGGCGTCGAGCGTCGGGATCTCGACGCCCTTTTTGCGCTCGATCAGGAATGCTTTCGTCCTGGCATCGCCTACTCCCGTGCTGATCTGCGCTACTACCTCAGCCATCCGCGCTCGATCACGATCATTGCCGAGGACGATTCATCCCAGGCCATCGTGGGCTTCATCATCGCGGACTCTTATCTTGAGCGTGGTCGACGCATCGGCCACATCATCACGATTGATATCGCCCCGTCTGAACGAAGAAGAGGACTGGGGCGCCGGCTGATCGAAGCCATGCTCGACCGCTTTAGCAGCGCCGGAACCGTAACACTCCGGCTGGAAGTGGCAATCGACAACATCGATGCGCAGTCCTTCTACCGGCGCCTTGGCTTTTTGCAGACGGGCCGAATCCGCGGCTTTTATCTGGGAACGCTCGATGCCCTGGTGATGGAAAAGAGTCTCACCCCAAGCGACACTCAAGCCACCTCAGGAATGTGAACCCAAAGCTGCCGTCAGGGCTGCGCGATCGCCCGGCGTGAACGGGCCCGACGCGCGCCACAGCACATGACCCTGCCTGTCGACCAGTAGAGCTACAACCTCGCGTTCGTTCGGAATCTGCAGGGCATTGCGAAATTCCACCTTGTTCACGTAGAGCGGTACGATCCACGGCCAGGTTTCCGGATCAGTCTCTTCGCTGCGCATCGACGAATTTTCCCACCAGCGAAAAATCGCGTTCTCGCGCTCGGTAACCGGCAGGCGGTACCACCGGAAATTGAAGTTGGTATGTTGTAAAGCCTGTGCCAGCGGCATCCATGTATCAATTTGCTTCTGCTGTTCCGGCTCGAACGATATGAGCAGCAAATTTTTCTCCGCCGCCAGCCCGCCCGGAATACTCACCTTCGCTTTGTCCAGGCTGTAAGAAGAAATCGTCGGGAAAACTGCCGGCTTTCGTTGCTCCCCCGCCTGCGTGGCGTGAGCAAGAGGGAGCGTCAGGAGACAAAGCATCAACCGGGCGAGTGATTGCGTGCGATAAGGCAAATAGAAATCCTGAGGTGCGGTAAATGTCAGTTATCTTCCTGACGAATCGTATCAGCGGAACTGCTGCGCGCAACCTGAAAGTAGACGTTTCCCGGACGGACACTTTGTTGCAGTGGAAGCGTCGCCTGGCCTTGTACACTATCATAGAGAGTGATGAGCACCGCGGCCACAACCTTCGCATCGCAGCCGGTTCAATCGCAACGCCCCTTTCAGACCGATGACGCCGCCCTCGCGCCGATCGCCGGGAAGGTGCTTGCCGGCGACCGTCTCGAGTTTGCCGATGGGCTTGCTCTTTATCGTTCTCACGATATCCTCGCCGTGGGGTGGCTCGCCAACTTCGTCCGTGAAAAGCTTCACGGAGACATCGCCTACTTCAACGTCAATCGTCACATCAATCCGACCAACGTCTGCGTCGCCGCATGCCGTCTGTGCGCTTTCGGACGCAGGAAGGGCGTCGACGGCTCCTACACCATGGCGCTCGAGCAGGCCTGGGAAACAGCCGCCTCCGGCTACAGCGAAGCCGTGACCGAGTTCCACATCGTTGGTGGTCTGCATCCCGATCTGCCCCTTGAATATTTCCTCGATCTCGTCAGTGGTTTGAAAGAGCGCTTCCCCAAGGTCCACATCAAGGCATTCACCATGGTGGAAATTGCCTTTTTCGCCCGTCGCGCCAAGCTGACCATCCCCGAGACCCTCAGGCGCTTCAAAGAGGCCGGAGTCGACTCCATGCCCGGCGGTGGCGCAGAGATCTTTGCCGACCGCGTCCGCCACATCATCTGCGATCATAAGATCGACGGCGACGAATGGCTGGAGACCGCTCGCATGGTGCATCAGGCCGGCCTCAAATCAAACGCGACCATGCTCTACGGACACATCGAGAATGACGAAGACCGCGTCGACCACCTGCTGAAGCTGCGCGCCCTGCAGGACGACACCCACGGTTTCCAGACCTTCATCCCTCTCGCCTTCCATCCCGACAACACGCCGCTCGCACACCTGCCGCGCACCACCGGACTCACCGACATAAAGCAGATCGCCGTGAGCCGCCTGCTGCTCGACAACTTCCCGCACATCAAGGCCTACTGGCAGATGATGACCGCCAAGATCGCGCAGATTGCCCTCCGCTTCGGCGCTGACGACATCGACGGAACGGTGATCGAAGAGAAGATCTATCACGACGCAGGCGCCACCACGCCGCAAGGCATGCGCCGCCAGGAACTCATGCGCCTCATTACCGCCGCTGGCCGCGTCCCTGTCGAGCGTGACACTCTCTATCGCGCCGTCACCCGAAGCGAAGACACCTTCACCGTCGCGGTCTAGTGCCGCTTCGTCTCTGCTCTATCCGTCTCTGCTCTAGCTAGGAGAGCGGCTGGCTGTTCGGCGACGGCGACAGTCCTGTTCCGTCTGCTCCCGGTGCGCTGGAATTGTTCTGCTGCTTTTGATCGGCATGCCGCTTGCGCACCTCATTTGCTGCCACTAGCACCAGCGCCACAAAGGTGACAACAACCAGGGCGATCGCCGTCACTCCGTGCAGTTGCTCCACCTCTCCGTACAACAGTGCCAGCCCCACGAAGACGAAAAACACGTGTGCGCAAAACACCTCGAGTGACGCCTTGCCCAGCGTCAGAAACGGCTCCCGCTCGACCAGCTTGATCACGTACTTTCGCAGCCAGTATCCGACGATGGTGAACGTCACCAGGTTGATCACCCGCAGTGGCCCGATCTGCCATTTGTCCAGCTGAATGCCCAGCGCCTGCTGCGTGAGGTAAGGACCGAGCCAGCCGTGACGGACGCCAATGAAGAAGAGACAAACAGCGCATGACACTCCAACCACCCAGCCCGGAATCCTCTTCAGCGGAATCGCACCGGTCGCCGACCTCGCGCCCAGCCACAGCCCCGCTGTCCACACGCCCTGCCACGCGAATAGATTGAAGGCTCCCGTCTCCTGCAGCGGAATCGGCAAGTGCGTCGTGCGCACGATGACGCCGTGAACAACCCTGCGCAGGCCGAACTGGGCCAGCACCCACACCAGTCCGCTGGCCGCGAGTATCTTCCGCCAGCCCCACCGCACCGCCGCCGAAAGCACCAGTGGCGTGAAGAACAGAAACGTCACATACATCGGCAGAATGTCGAGCAGGGGAGGGCAATACAGCAGCAGTACCGAGCCCACAATCGCGACAAAAGGATGCGCCAGGTAGAAATTGAGCAGGTTGGTTAACGCTGCTCTGTGCGTGTGTACGGCGAACTCCGCCGCGATGGTGAAAGCGAACGTCAGCATCAGCAGGTGGTAGCCGTAGATCTTCAGCGAACGCTTCCACAGCCTCAGGTGAGTTCCCGCCTCATCCCGAAGCAGTTCGCGCACGTAAATGCGCCCCACCAGCAGGGCAGAGAGAAACACAAAGCCCTCCGCCGACGACACAAACCCAATAGGTTGATTGACGAAGTCGCTGAAGCGCGTCGGCAGATGCGTGAGCGTCATCCAGACCAGAAAAAGTCCCCGCAGGGCATCAAGTTCCGGACGTCGTTCAAGCTTTGGCAGATGCATAGGTGCGCCGGGCCGTTGTCACGGTCCCTTCCGGATTAGACGTCAGTCGGTGGCATGGGTTGCGTGATCGCCCGGCCTTCGAATCGCCTCAATACGCAGCAATACCCGTCACACTTTGGCCGATGATCAGCGTATGAATATCGTGCGTGCCCTCGTAGGTTTTTACCGACTCGAGATTCATCATATGCCGCATGATCGGATAATCGTCCGTGATACCGTTACCGCCCAGAATATCCCTCGCCTGCCGCGCGCACTCCAGTGCCATCCACACATTATTCCGCTTGGCCATCGAAATGTGCTCGTGGCTCACCGTGCCCGCGTCCTTGAGCCGCCCTACGTGCAGCGACAGCAGTTGCGCCTTGCTGATCTCGGAAATCATCCACGTCAGCTTTTCCTGCACCAGTTGGTGGCTGGCAATCGGCTCGTCGCGGAACTGCTTCCTCAGCAGCGAATATTGCAGCGCCGTGTCGTAGCACGACATCGCCGCGCCGATCGCCCCCCAGCTGATCCCATAGCGCGCCTGGTTCAGGCACATCAGCGGAGACTTCAGTCCGCCGCTGCCCGGCATCAGGTTCTTGGCCGGAACGCGAACGTCCTGGAGCGACAGCCCCGACGTCACCGACGCCCGCAGCGACCATTTGCCGTGAACGTCATACGCGCTGAATCCCGGCCGGTCCGTCTCTACCAGGAACCCCCGCACCCGCCCGTCTTCGTCGTCCACCTTCGCCCAGATAATCGCCACATCCGCGATCGTCCCCGACGTGATCCACATCTTCTCGCCGTTCAGGACATATTCGTCACCGACCTTCTGCGCCCGCGTCCGCATCCCGCCCGGATTCGATCCGAAATCCGGCTCGGTCAGCCCAAAACAGCCCAGCTTTTCGCCCGTCGCAAGTTGCGGCAACCAGTAGTCCTTCTGCTCATCCGACCCGAACGTGAAGATCGGATACATCACCAGTGCCGACTGCACGCTCACAAAACTGCGCACGCCGGAGTCGCCACGCTCGAACTCCTGCATCACCAGGCCATATTCCACGTTCGACATGCCCGCGCAGCCATAGCCGTGCAGATTGGCCCCGAAAAATCCGAGCTGACCCATCTGCGGCACCAGCTCCCGTGGAAAGCGACCCTCCCGGTTGCACTCTTCGATGATGGGAATGAGGTTGTCTTCGATGAACTGGCGCGCCGTATCGCGAGCCATGCGCTCGTCTTCGCTCAGCAGATTGTCAAAACCGAGGAAGTCCACGCCCTTGAATTTGAATGCCATAACTTGCTTGCTCCCGCTAAAAAACTCAAACCACTCAGCCTAGCAGAGCACATCCACGCCCTGCAAAGTGCGAAATCCATTGTCGGTGAATCAGTTTGAACCCCAAATCCCCTCCAGCCAGACAACGGGATCTCACCGGATCTCGACCCGTCTGGTACCCGAACCAGTCGCAACACGCCGCGTTGCCGGACGAGGCCTAAGCGAGCCCGACGCGGCGGACCAGGTCGGCAAACCGTGGGTCGCTGCGGATCGGATCGAAATAGGGATGGCACTTGAGGAACTGCAGGATATTCGATTGTTCCTTGTAGGCTTGCTCCAGCCAGTAGAAGGCCTGTTCTTTGTCGCCGAGACCCAGGTAAGCGTTCACAAATGCACCCGCAGGAATATAGCCTGCCTCTTTGCGACGCTTCAGTTCCGCGAGAAGCCGGAGGGCATCACTACGGCGCCCCGCGTGGGCGTAGGCTCGGATCAGGATGCCTGTCGCTGCAGGACTTCCCGAAAGAGAAATGGCCTTTTCCAAAAGAGGGATTGCATCTGCCGGTTGATTGTTGGCGATCAATGGAAATCCAAGGCCTGTAAGATTGCTCACATTGTCCGGTTGTAAGGCCAGGGCGCTGCTGGACTCCCGGATGGCTTCATCGAACCGATGTGCCTGAAACAGAATCCAGGAGACCCTGCCACCTGAGATCTCAACCGGGTCTAGCGCTCGGGCGCGCCGGATCGAAGCCACAGCTTCGTCCGTACGCCCTTGGCATACTTGCCACATGGCAAACCATCCCCAGGCTTCGGCGCTGTTCGGATTCAATGCGAGTGCGCGTCTGTATTCCGCTTCCGCTTCGGTCCAGTGCCATTCCTCCTGGAGGACATTAGCCAGAATGACGTGCGCTTCTACAAGGCCGGGGTCGATTGCCAGTGCTTTTTGGACGAAGCTCATGACCTTTGGCCGTGTTTCTGATGCAGGAACCCCGGCAGAAACCGTTCCGAGCATGGTGTAGGCCTCTGCGAGGGCGAGGTAAGCCGGTGCAAATGTCGGATCCCTGTTAACGGCGTCCTCGAAGTAATGAACGCTTTGCTCAAGCTTGGGTCTGCTTGCCTGGTCGAAGGTAAATCTACCTTTCAGGTAGCTCTCGTAGACTTCAGGCGCAACTGTACGCGCAGCGCTGAGCCGCTGATGTTCCTCCCCGGTGACCGTCACTTCCACTTTTTGAGCAATAGATTGCGCCAATTCACTCTCGAGTTCGAGCGCGTCGCGCATTTCGCGGTCGTAGGTTTCAGACCAGAAATGCGTGTCGGTTGAGCCGCGAATCAACTGGGCAGTGACGCGAATGCGATCGCCTTCCATGATGACAGAGCCTTCGACCACCGCGTCCACGCCCAGCGTTCTGGCAATCTCAGGTATGGAAACCTGCGAATTCTTGAAGCGCATCACGGACGTGTGAGAAATGACACGCAGATCGTGGAGGTTGGCGAGGCGTCCGATGAGCGCCTCGGTGATGCCGTCGGCCAAGTATTCCTGCGCCGGATCCCCGGACAGGTTCCGCAGAGGTAGCACGGCCAGCGACCGGATCCCGGGCTGAACCGGGTTTCTTGTGAAATGTCGGAACACGAGCCAGGCGGCAGTAAGAAGAGCGAGTGAAGCAATCGCTGACAAAGCCCACCACAAGCGGGTCCTCGAGTGGTTCTGGGGCACGCCAGTATCGTCCGGGGCCGGAGATTCCTCCACGGGTGGGGGTTCAGCGTCAGGTGCAGGCTCAGTCTCGTCTGCGCGCAGTCTGCGGCTCTGGATCCAGGAATCTAGCTCCTCGGTAAGGGCATACACCGAGCCGCGTTTTTCGTGCACATGGCGGTGCACGGGCATTCCTTCTTTTTTTTCCCACCTCTGAACAGTGGTCACGTCGCGGTCGACGTATGCTGCGATCTCCTTCCAGGAATCGAGCCGTTTCTCCGCCGGCCTTCCCGCACCCGGTACTTCGAACGACGGCTCAGCCATGGAGATCTCCGGCGCAGTCCAGCCTGAAAAGGAGAAACAAGCCGATTCTACCCTCGCCAGACCAACAGGCAATAGACGGCATTAGACGGCAAGTGGGCTATTCCGTGACTTGCAGCTTGCGGCAACGGTGCAAAGCAGGAGATGGTGGCGCCAGTTCGCGGTGCGTAGGAGTGAAACCTCAGCGCCGATCTCAAAATCTGGAGACCTCTCAATGAAAAACAAGTCCTTGACTTCGGCGGTACGAGTGCTTTCCCTCCTTGCGCTGTTCTCAACCTGTGTGGCCCTCGCCCAGGAGCGCAGGGGCCCGAACTTTACTGGCGTCACCAGCTTCACCGGCCTGATCAACGACTATTCACCCGCGAGCGTCAAAGGCGGACCATGGGAAATGCACGGTCAATGGTCATTGGACCTTCAGCGCTGGTGGGGTGTCGCCGACTTCTCCGCCGATATGACCATGTCTGATTACGGGACCACAGCGGGCGTTCTCGATGCGACGAAGGGTGGTCAGAGCGCTCACACCCACCACATCAAGCTGACGAACGCGGCTGTTATCTGGAATATGGACGGCTGCCCCACATTCAGCCCTGCCACAACCATGGGCTTTCAGTTCAGCGGCACGGTGAGCCTCATAACCGGCAACGGAGGTCCCGCCCCCTTTGAGACCGATCCGCCGTCGTCCACGCTGCAGGTCTGTGTCACCGGAGGATCCGATGTCCCCTACTCGAACGTGACCCTGGTATTCGGGGGTCCTGCCACTTCACATTTCGGATCGCAGGCCATCCACGGCGTTGTTCGCGATTTAGAGCCGAGGTAACGCCGGTGAAGCTGGGCGCTTCATTTGGAAGACCCGTCCACCCTGGCAATGCGGACTCCGTGGAGTCCGCGATTTGTCTGGCCGACAATTTCGCTCAACTCGCTGAAATAGAAGTAGAGATCAAAGAGCCCGCCACGCGGGGGGTGCGGGTAGGGGTAGGGTGCCCGCTTCTAAGCATCCCTTGTTGTTGCGTGACGAAAATAGGCCCTCGCTTCCGGACGGAAGAGCAGGTACGCGATCCCCACAAACAGGAGTCCGTGCACGACCTTCTCATGCGTGGGCTTGAAGATGCTCAGGACTACATGGAATCCGATCCACGCCAGCGCCAGCCACCGCGCCCAATCCTGCGCCCGCAGCATGAAGACTCCGCAGACGATCGCCAGCGCACGGACAAGAAGGATCAGAACATTGGCCGGCTCAAGCGCCTGCCACCCCCATAAGTCCGTCAGGTGGTACGCAACGCTGACCACGCCCATCGCGATAAACAGCAAGCTGACAACCAGCACCGCCAGTGGGCGCTTCATCATTTGCGGACCACCTCAGCGCCCGCGCCCGATACCGTCGCGCCCCACTCCTCTGGACTTAGATCGCGTGCATGACGTGAAAATAGCCAGTGGTGCCCATCGAGATCCTCGGCCGCATACTGCAGTTCGCCGTAGACAGTCTCGTGCAGGTCCTCCACGATCGTGACACCTGCCGATTTCGCGTGCTCGAAGTGCGCCTCGAGGTCTTCTATGAAGATGGTCAGGCTCTGCGTCCCAAAGCCAAGCTGCTTCGGTGTTCCGCCTTCGTTCCGGACCTTCTTCAGCATGATCCACGCTGTGCCCGCGCTCATCTGCGCTCCGCTCACCGGATCGCCGTAGCGGTAATGCTCAACGAAGCCGAACGCATCGCTGAGCCACGCGATGGCTTCCACTACGTCCCTGTACATGATGTGGGGCAGCACTGTGTCAGTCGGTAAGGAGCGATTTGAGATCACTGGTCTTGTCCACACCCCGGGAAGATCGCACCAACCCGTGCCTGCTAACTACGATAGCCATCCCGGCCGCACCTTGTATTGTAAAAATCGGTCACCCCGCCGCGATGGGAAGGTGATTACTCCGCCGGGGAGAGTGTGGTTTGTATCCCGACGGCGTGATGTGCGCCAGCTCCTGAAATTCATGCACGAGATGGGCCTGATCGACGTAGCCGTATTGCGCCGCCAGTGCGCACCAATCGGGATCGGAGGAACGGCGCACAGCGCGCAACACCCGCTGCAGGCGTTTCACCCGCGCAAACCGCTTGGGAGTGATCCCCACCTGGCTGGAAAACCGGCGCACAAGTGTTCTCGACGAGAGTCCCAGCCGCGCGGCTAACTGCGATAACGGCACCCCGCCCTCCAGTGCCGTGACTGCATACGATATCGCCGGATCGAATCTCGGCACGAAATGCTCGAGCAGTACCTCTTCCATCACGCGGAACTTCCGCTCCGGCGTCGGCGCATCCAGCAGCCTCTCTCGAAACAGCTCTCCGCTGCGTCCCCACAAGTCATCGAGCGCTACAACCCGGTTGCAGGCCTCCGTAATCGGCATCGGGAAGAAGCGCGCGGCTCCCCCGCTCCGGAACTCGACCGCGGCGAGCCAGCGCTGCTCTCGCGTATCGATCACCACCGGCTGTGCATGAGGCCCGGCAAGCACAGCGCCACCCTGCCGGGTCACGTGCGCCGGCCGCACTGCGTTATAAGTTCTGAACTCGTCTTCCGCCAGATTCACCATCAGGTGAGCTTGCCCATTTGGCACAATTCGTTCCAAGGCAAAAGACAGGTCGGTTTCGTGGTAGTGAAACGACTTGATGAACGCCGCCAGCCCGGCAGACCGCGGCTTTGCTGTGACGGATTTCACAGGGGCAGCTTAGCATGAGTCCCGGATCGCCCAACACGACGAGATTAAGTCTTTAACTGCGAGCCAGAGCTCCAGCATAATTTGGAACCTAGGTCGCCCTTGTTCTCCCCTTGACATCTAGGGTACGACGGCGCTACGCTCCTTCTTACCCTCGATGACTAGGGTTGGGGCTTATGGCAAAGAATGATCTGCAGGGCGCACTCGATCTCCTGATCCTCAAGACTCTCTCACAGCTCGGATCCATGCACGGCTACGGCATCATGATGCACGTCCGGCGCGTCACTGACGAGCTCCTCATCGTGGAAGAAGGTTCGCTATACCCCGCGCTGCACCGCATGGAGCAGCAGGGCTGGGTACGTGCCAGCTGGGCTATTACCGACTATGGGCGCAAAGCCAAGTGGTACGCGCTCACCCGCGCGGGCCGCGAACAGCTGGCCAGTCGCGAAAAGAACTGGGCGCAGGTTGTCAAAGGTGTCGACGCGGTTCTGCGTTTTGCGTGAGGTGAACGATGGCACTCTTGCGAAGAATTCTGTCGCTGGGCAGGCGCGCTCGGATGGAACGCGAGATCGACGCGGAGTTGCGCGAGCACATCGCCATGTGCGTTGACGACAACATCGCCCAGGGGATGAGCAGGGAAGCAGCGGAGCGCGATGCGCGTAGTCGTTTCGGCAGTCCCACGGCGATGCGCGAGCGCGTCTCGGCGGAGGACGCTGCGCTCGGTCTCGAGAGTCTCTGGCATGATGTGCGCGGTGCCCTGCGCGTTTTCCTCAAGAGCCCGGGCTTTTCCCTCGTCGTGGTCGCTACGCTCGCGCTGGGAATCGGCGCCAACACCTCAATCTTCGAGCTTCTCGACGCGGTGCGATTACGCGCTCTTCCCATCGCGAAACCCGGTGAATTGGCGGAAGTGCGAATCGCTGGAGGCACTCGCGGATTCGGAGTCGCCGAAAACGGGTTCACCGACTTCACCGTGCCCATGTGGCAGGAGGTCAAGCAGCACCATGACCCCTTCTCCGGCGTCTTTGCCTGGCGCACCAGTCCTGTTCAGGTCGGCGCTCCCAACCAGTCGCACCGCCTGTACGGGCTCGAAGTCAGCGGAAATTTCTTCAGCGCGCTCGGAATCGCTCCGATACAGGGCCGCTTGATCGAGCCCCAGGATGAGATCAGCTGCCAGATTACTCACGTCGTGGCCAGTTACTCCTTCTGGAAGTCACAGATGGGCGGCCAGCCGATCACTGCCGGCACCACCATCCTCGCTGAGGGAAGATCGGTGCAGGTCCTCGGCGTTACGCCGCCATCCTTCTTCGGCATGATCGTGGGTGATCGCTTCGATCTTGCTTATCCCACTTGCAACCCTCCCCATCCGCGCGCAGAGATGTTCGTCTACTCCGTGATGGGACGCCTCAAGCCCGGCTGGACCCTGCGCCAGGCGTCGGAGTATTTTGACGCGCTCAGTCCCGGCCTCTTCGCAAAGACCGCGCCCGATGGTTACAGCGCCGAGGCTCTAAAGAGCTACAAGGCCTTTCGCCTCGCCGCATACCCGGCCGGTGCGGGTGTCAGCTATCTCCGCGATCAATACAACTCTTCGCTCGATATCCTGCTTGTAATCACCGGACTGGTGCTGTTAATTGCTTGCGCCAATCTCGCCAATCTGATGCTCGCCCGCGCCAGCGTGAAGAGGCGCGAGGTTGCCATCCGCATGTCGCTGGGCGCCTCGCGTGGCCGCATCCTCCGCCAGATTCTGCTGGAGAGCGCGCTGCTCGCGGCCTGTGGCGCGGGTCTCGGAGTTGCCCTGGCCCAGCCGCTCAGCCGGGCGCTTGTGAGTTCCCTCGAGAGCAGCCAGAACGCGATTCACCTCACCATCGTGGCCGACTGGCGTGTCCTCCTGTTTGCCGCGGCAGCCGCCAGTGCGACTTGTGTCATCTTTGGCACGTTTCCCGCTCTTCGCAGCAGCAGTACAGAGCCGCTTACATCGCTCAAATCCGGCGAACGCGGAGTGGCTGGCAATCGTGAGCGATTCTTCGTGCAACGCGCCATGGTGATCACGCAGATTGCCGTTTCTATGGTGCTCCTCGTGGGCGCATTGCTGTTTGTGCGCAGCTACCGCAACCTGATGACCGTCAATCCGGGAATACGCGAGAGCGGGATCACCATCGGCTACTTTGACTTTCCTTCAGCGAATATCAGGCTCGAGAACCTCGCGGCCTTCAAACGGCAATTGGTGGATGAGGTGCGCGCGATTCCCGGTATTGAAAATGTCGGCGCGACTACGAACATCCCTCTGAGCGGCGCAACCTGGGGGCACCATGTGACCGTTGGCTCGGTCGATGGGCCAAGCAGATTTACCTATGTCTCTCCGGGCTTTTTCGCCACGCTGGGAATTCCACTCCTTGAGGGACGTAATTTTACAGATCGCGATACTAACGACAACCCGCTGGTTTTGATCGTTAATCAGGCCTTTGTACGCAGATATGTCAGCGCGTCCTCGCCCATCGGAGTTCAGGTCCGCGTGCGTCCCGAGCCGCAGTATCCCGCGCGGACTTATGAGATCGTTGGCGTCGTTCCGAACACCAGGTACTCGGAATTTCGCGAAGATCCCCAGGTGCAGGCCTTCGTGCCCATTGCTCAGCTCCCGGTCACTGCGCAGGGCCCCGGAGTGGCGATGCTCATTGCCTCACGCGATCCCGACACGGCGCAACCGGCCGTCCGGCAGATGTTGGACAAAGAGCACCCTGGCACCGAAGTGCAGTTCTCCAGCTTCCAACAGGATATCTTCGACCGGCTGGTGGGTGATCGAATGATGGCAAGACTCTCCGGCTTCTTCGGTGTCCTCGCGGCTCTGCTCGTGGTGGTTGGACTGCACGGAGTCCTCTCGTATTTCCTCGCCCGGCGCCGAAGCGAGATCGGCATCCGCATAGCCCTCGGAGCGAGTCGCGGCCGTGTCGTCGCTGCCATGCTGCGTAATGCATGCGTCATGCTGGGGGCGGGCTTAATCGCTGGAACCGCGCTGGCCCTCGTTGCAAGTCGCGAAGCCAGCACGTTGCTCTTCGGCGTGAAGCCATGGGACCCGTTGACTCTCGCAGGTGCTGCCGTGCTCCTGGCTGTGGTAACTCTGGTGGCCAGCCTGATCCCGTCGCTGCGAGCTGCAAACGTCAATCCGGTCGACTCTCTCCGCGCCGAGTAGGCCGACCATTTACGAACGGCGAAACTGCAGCATTGGCCACGCGTGGGTTGCGTCGTCTCAGTGTCAAGTGTCCCCACGTGTATGGCATCGGGGAAATCCACCAATACTGTCCTGAGCGAGCGGCGGAAACCCCTCAGATACCTGGCCGACAATTTCTCGCCACCCGTTAAAATAGAAGTAGGAGATAAAAAAGCCCGCCGCATGCGGGCTTTTCCATTCTGCGAGAGCGTAGGCGTTCTTTCTTCCAGTCCCGCCCTAACTCCTGCTGCAAGTGTCGGTTACGGATTTTACTAATGAAATGAAACGGTTACGGACGGGAGTCGAATTTCGTCAGGATAAGTCCTGTCGGAACAGACGGTTACGGACCTGTCCCATGGAATGAATCGGTTACGGACCTCAACCTCTAAACGGCACGGAATGAAAGGGTTCCGAATCATAGAAAATCGCGGGGGGGAGGGGGTATATCCCTAGGCAAGGTACTGTTTCAGGAATGCGTCATCCGAGTGAACCAGGTCGTGCGTCGACCCGTCGAAGACCAGCTTGCCCTGATGCAACACCAGAAAGCTGGTGCTGGGATCCGTCGTCCCCTCCGGCAGCGCCTCGATCTGACCCGTTTCCTTATTGAAGTGATGACTCGCCATCATGAACGCGTCTTGAAGGCGATGGGTCACGACCAGGGAACTGGTCCCGTAGAAGTCGCGCTGCTTGATGACCAGCTCGATGATCGTCGTTGATGTGATCGGATCGAGTCCGCCCGTCGGTGAGTCGTACAGGATCAGATCCGGCTTGGTGATGATGGCACGAGCGATAGCCACCCGCCGCCGCATGCCGCCCGACAGCTCCGAAGGAAATTTCGTCAGGGTATGTTCGAGCTCCACGAACCTCAGCGCTTCGATAACGCGCTGGTCGATCTCCGCGTCCGGCAGGTGCTGCTCCATGAGGCGGTAACCAACGTTGTCCCGCACCGTGAGCGAGTCAAAGAGTGCGCCTTCCTGGAACACGATCCCCATGGTTTCACGCAGTCGGAACAGATCCTCCTCGCTCATGGCGCTCACTTCATAGCCAAAGACGAAGATCCGGCCTGAATCCGGCTTGAACAGGCCGTTGGCCAGCTTCAGCAGGACGCTCTTGCCCACCCCCGCCGGGCCCAACAGAATGCGGGTCTCCCCCCGCTTCACTTCGAAGGAGATGTGATCCAGGACGTCCTTGCCCTCAAAGCCGATCGAGACATCCTCAAAGCGAACCGCCGGCGCCTCCGGATGGATCCGGCTCTCAGGAACGTCTTGTTGCAGCGCGAGATCGGGCATATTTGTCCGCCGTTAATCCCCGATCACCGCCCGAAGATCCCGATCATGAAACGGCTGATGACGAAATCCATGGCGATGATCAGGACCGAAGACACCACCACCGCCTGTGTCGTCGAACGGCCCACCCCCTGCGTGCCGCCCCGCGTATTCATCCCGTAGTAGCATCCGATCGTCGCAATGATGAAGCCGAAGAACAGCGGCTTCACCAGACCCTGCATCACGTCTGCGTACTGTAGGCTCTGGTACGCGGTGTGGAAGTACTGGGAAGCATCCTGACCCAGCATGACGATCGCCACGACGGCGCCCCCCATGATGCCAACGGCATCCGACACAATGGTCAGGAAGAAAAGCATGATGATCGTCGCCACGATACGGGGCATCACCAGCTTCTTGAGGGGATCGGTGCCAAGCGCGCGCATAGCGTCGATTTGCTCCGTCACCATCATGGACCCTAACTCGCTGGCCATACCCGAAGCGTTGCGACCGCTGACCATAAGACTGGTCAGGACCGGCCCCAGCTCCTTGATCATCGAAAAGCTGACCAACTGTCCAGTAATGGCCGCCGCCCCGAACTGCGCCAGCGTAGAAGCCGATTGCAAAGCAAGTACGCCCCCGGTGAAAAAGCCGGTTAGGATCACAATCGGCAATGAGCCGACACCAATCAGATCGGCTTGGGTAATAATGTCGGCCCCGTAAAAGGGGCGCCGGAAGAGATTGCCCAGAGAGCGCGCTGAAAGCAGCGAGTATTGCTGTACTGCTGCGACTCCCCTTTTGGCGGCTGCATCGACTGAGGATAAAGGCATGGGTCTTTGATGCTGGATCCGAGTGGAACAATCTAAAGGCGAGACTATCACGGACCGAGCCCCTATGAAGCCTCGGTTACTCCTTCACCCGTTTCTTGATCTCAATATTCAACCGTTTAATTTTCTGGTTCAAAGTGGAAAGGGGTATGTGAAACTGTTCGGCCGCTTCGGTTTGATTCCAGTTACAGCGTTCCAGCTTCTCGACAATGATGCGACGCTCGATATTCTCGAGAATGTCGAACAGTGAAGCATTGGGATTATGCTCTAGGAGACTGGTTGAATAGTTTCGACCGGTGAGGTGCCCTGGTAACAGATCCGCGCCGATCACCGGCCCCGAAGAAAGAACCACTCCCCGTTCAATCGCGTTCTCGAGTTCGCGCACGTTGCCCGGCCAGTCATAATCCACCAGCGCGCGCAGGGCATCTGGGGCCAGCGAGCGCTCAGAAAGCCCATTCTCGTCGGCATAATGCTTCAGAAAATGAGTTGCCAATAATGGAATGTCTTCCCGGCGGCTGCGTAGCGGTGGAAGATCGATCGCGATGACATTGAGCCTGTAAAACAAGTCTTCGCGGAATTTCCCTTCTCGGACAGCCTGCTTCAGATCGACGTTAGTCGCGGCGATAATACGGACGTCCACCTGGATTTCCTGTATCCCGCCCAGCTGCATGAATCGGCGATCCTGCAACACGCGTAGGACCTTAGCCTGCGTGTCCATCCCCATCGTCCCGATTTCATCCAGGAAGAGAGTGCCGCTGTTGGCTACCTCGAATAGACCCTTTTTTGCGGAGACCGCCGATGTAAACGCCCCCTTTACGTGCCCGAATAGTGTGGATTCGAGTAGATCGGTGGGCATGGCGCCAGTGTTGACAGGTACGAAGGGCTTATCTTTGCGTCCCGAGTTCGCATGAAGGGCCTTCGCGATAAGCTCTTTACCTGTACCGCTTTCACCCTGGATGAGTACAGTAGACCGGCTGGGGGCCACTTGCGCAACCAGCTCGAAAATGTGCAGCATCCCTTCACTCTTGCCGACAATATTCGAGAAGCTGTAGCGCTGTTTTAGAGCCCGCTTAAGTTGAAGGTTCTCCTCTTCAGCGTGATACCGACCGATGGCGGACCGGATGTCGGCCAAAAGTTTGTCGTTGTCCCACGGCTTCTGTACGAAATTCTGAGCGCCCAGCCGCATGGCGTCCACAATGTTGTCAACCTTGCCGTAGGCGGTGATCATTATGACAGGAAGAGCTGGCTGGAACTCACGAATGAGCTGCAGAATTTCGATCCCGTTCTTACCGGGCAGCGCAAGGTCAAGGAGAATCAGATCGTAGACATTCTGCTGAATGCGATCTAATCCATCCTCACCATTCGGTGCTGTTTCGATCAAATAGCCTTCCAATGACAGTAACGTCTCCAACGATTCGCGAATGGCGGCTTCGTCGTCAATGATCAGGATCCGCTGCCCGGTCTCGACCTGTGCAGGAGGAAGAGCGGAGGAAATGGCTAGTGTGGCCTCAGACATGTGCAGGCTTCCTCAACATGGGAAATTCGAGATAGAAGGTGGTCCCCGCGCCGAGCTGACTCTCCACGTGAATCTTTCCGGCGTGCTCCTGGATAATGCCGTATGTAACGGCTAGACCTAGGCCCGTACCACGTCTCTCTCCCTGCTTCGGCGCTGACTTTGTCGTAAAGAATGGATCGTAGATTCGCTGCAGATGTTCTGGCGCGATGCCCGATCCGGTATCGGAAATGGCAACGCTGACGTGGCCATTTATTTCAGTCGCAATTCGCAGCGTACCGCCTTCCTTCATTGCATCTTTCGCGTTCAGAAACAGATTCAAAAACACCTGTTGCAATTTACCGGCGTTTCCAAGAATGGGCGGCAAATCGGGCATCAACAGCGTATCCAGGCGCACCTGAGAAGTCTTGAACTGATGTTCGACCAGCGTCAATGTATCCCGGATGATCGCGTTAAGATCGGTCTCGCGGAACTCAGTGGAACCAGTGCGGGAAAAGTTAAGTAATCCGTTGACGATTTCGGATGCTCGAAAGGTCTGCTGGGTAATTTTCTCAAGCATTGGAGACAATCGGGCGTCGCCGCGCAACTGTTTAGTGAGCATCTGCGTGTAGGACGAGATGACCGCGAGTGGTGTGTTAACTTCGTGTGCGACACCCGCAGCGAGCAGCCCAATTGAAGAAAGTTTCTCCGCTTGCGAAAGTTGCGCTTCGAGTTCCGTGCGGTCAGTGATGTCGTCTACCAATATGATTCGCCCGACCGACTTGAAGTCGCGGGAAACCAGCGGAGCGATGGCAATATTCGCGACACGGGTTTCGCCCGCGCGTGTCTGAAGGCGGAACTTGTAGAGATTGTGGACGCCGGGCTCGCCTTTAACACGCTGATATTCGTCGATCAACGCGGTCGGAAACACGGTTGACAACGGCTGTTTTAAAGCCTCGGCCCGGGATAAGGCATACATCACTTCCATCTGCGAATTCCAGCTGTCGATCCGGTCCTCCAAATCAACTGCGAGGATGCCGACATTGATGGACTCGACGATGTTTTCATTGAACTCTTTCAACCGCTCATATTCAGAAATCTTTTCTTCTAGGCTCGCGTAAAGCCGAGCATTCTGTAACGCAATTCCGATGTAGCTGGCCAGTGATTCCAAAAGCTCTACGTCTTCGCTGGAAAGAAAATCCCCATCTGCCGTTCGACCAAGGCCGATCACGGCAATGGCGCGATCTTGTACCCGGCACGGCAGATAGTAATTCAGATCGAGCAGAGCAGCGGTTCGTCGCTCGGGCTCGGTCAAGTGGAGAGCCTGCTGAGGGTTCTCCAGAAAGATATGCGAACCGGCGCCCGGATGATTGAAATCCAGAAACCCAAGATCTAACTCTTCAATCGCTTCATAAGCATTCCGTGGGAGGCCGTGTCCGGCGGTGAGTGTAAACCTTCCAGGCTGATCGCAGAGGAAGACGGCGACCCGTGTCAAAAGCAATGTACGCGGAAGCCGATCGACAATTGAGTTCAGCAGCATTCTAAGGTCAGTCTGAGAACTCAAGCCGCGTCCGAAGTCGATGAGCGTCTGCCTGTAGTCGTATCGCTTGCGATCGAAGATCCGATCGACGCGGTCCTGAATCATGCGCTTGATCGGATCAAACAGCTGCGCCGTAATGATGATTGCGGCGATTAATCCCCAAGCTCCCGCGCTCGGCAGTCGCTTGCGGACCAATTCAGCTGCAATGGCTACCACCGCGAAGTAGAGACCCACGAGTGTTGCCGTCGCAAGGGTGTAGGTCACGCCGCGTTTGAATATGAGATCCGTGTCCATCAACCGGTAACGCACAATCGCCCAGCTGAAGGTAAGCGGCAGAAAGACCATGGCGATGCCAGCCAGCTTGGTTACCACGTCTGGCATGGCAATGTTTACCAGGTAGGGAATCGCGAACAGCAGCGTATAGGGTGCGACCGCAACAATCGTTCCGCGCGTAAGCCATTTCAACTGCTGCCGGCGCAATGGCGCTGTCGTGTTCTTGTAATTGGCGAACAGCACGATCGTCGCCAAGACATAATAAGTCGCCACATAGCCGGTTGAGAGCTGCTCTAGGCGATGCAGCAGAATCTCTGTCGCAGACCAACGCTCTATGGCCACCACCCGTAGAGCCACGACCACGAATGAAGGAAGATAGAGAAGGGTCACGAGCCATGGACGGCGCCGTCTGCCCTCATCAGCAAAAGAAAGCGCGAAGTGCAGGAAGAGCGCTGGCTGAAGTGCCTCAGCTACGATGTTGCCCCAATAAATTATTTGGTCGAGACCATTCAGTTTGCCGGTGTATTTGAACGAGTAGAGAACAAAGGAGACCAGGCAAAAAATGTAGAAGTGTGTCGAATGAGGCGCCGTCCAGCGTCTGAAAAGCACATACAAACCGATGCCGAGATATACGAGGGCAATCAGCCGGAAACCTTGATTAAAGCTGCGATCAGCTGGGTCAAGGATGACGGGGACCTCGAGCGGAACACCCCCACGGACAATCGTGTAGGTAGCGGTGTTATAGACTTTTGTTCGGATTAGCTCCCGGGTCAGGGACGCCCATCGGGGTGTGCTGTGTCCGTTCGCTTTGATGAGCAGATCGCCCTTTTTTAAGCCAGCGCGCTCACCAGGGCCGTCTTTGCCGATGCGCTGGGCTTCAAGACCACCCTTCGCCTCAAGCCACCAAACACCATCGGTAGGAGACTGATAGTTGCTCTCCTGAACGAGATTGAAAGAGGCAAAGACCGCCGCCGCCGCTGTGAAGAGTGCGAGCAGAATGACGACGATACGAGTTTGGTAAGACTTCTCCATTATCGGGGGAAGGCCAGCCCGGTCATTGACTCAGTGAGCAAATCACCTGCCAAGTTTGGAAAATGGCGACACCCATCATGTAAGGGAAAGTATACCTTTTGTTACCAACCGTATACGGCTATCAACGAGACGGGTCCCAGTTGCAGGAATCGCGAAAAATGGAGGACTCTATCCAAATTCAACAGGGAGATATGGAAATCCATATCTTGCAATACCGCCGCGCATATCCGTGGATGGAAGGCATTTGGACGCCAGATCGACTTCAATCTCGACAAGATCCGGCTGTTCCTCGGGCGAATCCGACGCAATGTTCTGGTTCGCGGAACGGTCTGTGTGGGAACAAGAGACTTGGCGTGGCACATTCGAAAAGCCAAATCGAAGCGCCGACTGGGACGGAAACGCCAAATAGACCAGTGTATCTGGATTGTGGATCAGAACCGTCGACTAGTGGGATCCGCCGCCGCGCTCAGGTCGGGTCGCCCAAAGAATGCCCACCACAAAGATGGTTACAAAACTTGCGATCGCTAACAAAGCCAAGACCGAGTCTCCCATTATCGAATTGATCAGGATTTCAGCATAGCGCATTTTGGGGGTTACAGTTGGGAGCCTGGGTTTCTCGGACCTGCGACTCCATGTGAAAATGAGCCCAGCCATGACCATTCGCACGTTGAGCAGTCGCGAGATTTACCGCAATCCCTGGCTTCGTCTTCGCGAGGATCAAATCGAACGAAACAACGGAACAAAGGGAATTTACGGGGTGATCGATAAAGATGACTGCGCTGTGGTAATTCCTCTCAATGGCGACCAGATTTATCTGGTCGAGCAATTCCGGTACACGATCCAGCAACGCGCACTCGAGTTACCCCAAGGTGGATGGGAGGCGCCGGATATCGTTCCCGAGGAGTTGGCGCGGGGCGAGTTGCGCGAGGAGACCGGACTCGTTGCGACTTCGATGACCTATCTTGGCACGATGTGGATCGCCTACGGCTTCGCCCATCAGAAACAACACGTATTCCTTGCCACTGGACTTGAGCAAGCTGGAACAGATCCTGATCCCGAGGAACACGATCTTACTCTGCACACCTTTACCGTTGATCAGTTCGAACAGATGCTTCTCGACGGCACCATCCAGGATGTTTGCACGCTGGCAGCATGGGGTCTCTACAAACTGTGGAAGGGAAAGCAGATCAGTCTCTGAAGTCTGGCCTACAATGCAGGCGCCAGTAGTCGAAGCAGTAAGAACATCAGCACACCAGCGAAGAATACGAGCGCCATTCGAATTCCCGGCTCGCGGTTGACTTCTGGCACCAAGTCGGTCGCTGCTACATAAATGGCGACGCCCGCGGAAAGCGGCAATCCGACTAGCACCCATGCAGGCAGCAGGTTGATGACAAGCACTCCCAGAATTGTCGCGGCCGCCAGGACAAGTGCCGAGACAAGGGCGGTGCGCCGGTTGCGTCCCGAGGCCAGCATTACCGAAGCCACTGTGAACCCTTCAGGCACCTTGTGAAGAAAGATCGCAAGAAAGATCGACCAGCCCAACCAGTTCGACAGCACAAACCCGGAACCAATCGCGACGCCGTCGAACAGTGCATGCGCGGCAAGCCCGATGAGAACCGAATATCCGGTACGCGAAGAAACAAATTCATTGTGATGAGTTTCTTCGCCAAAATGAAAGTGCGGTGTGATGGTGTGTTCGAGCAGATGGATGGCACAATAGCCTGCGAGTACCAGAAGAGGAGACCAGTGCGGTGAAAAGTGGAGGCTTTCAGGGATCATCTCCAGAAATGCGACCGCCAGCATAAATCCCGCGCCCAGCGCCACAAAGTAGCGCAGGTAGCGTTTCTCCCAGTTGCGGCGAATTAGTACCAGGCCGCCGACAACATCCGCTATAGCGGCAATGAATCCGAGAATGAAGGAAAGTAGCATGTCCGGCGGAGAAAGAAGGTTATCCACTGTGACGGATGTGCATCACATCGCCGTCCTGTACCAGGTAGTCTTTGCCTTCAAGGCGAAGGGTCCCCTGGGATTTAGCGGCGGCTTCGGAGCCAGCCGCCAGCAGGGTGTCCCAGTGGATTGTTTCCGCACGAATGAAATGCTTCTCGAGATCAGAATGTATTGCCCCCGCGGCCTCTTGAGCCCGTGAATTGACCGGAATCGTCCATGCGCGGCATTCGTCCTCACCGACTGTAAAGAAACTGATTAAGCCAAGTAATTCGTAGCTCTTGCGGATCAGCCGCCTCAGGCCACTCTCGGCGAGGCCATAAGACGACAGAAACTCTGCAGCCTCATCATCTTCCATTTCAGCCAACTCAGCTTCCACCCTGCCACAAAAGGCTGTGACCCCTGCGTTAGCGCGAGTCGATACTTCTTCCAGTCTGTATTTGGCCGCTGCGGCTTCAAGGTCGGCACCCAGCGTCGTACTTTCCGGCAAATTGACAGCGTAGAGAATTGGCTTCTGAGACAAGAATTGGAATCCGCGAATCATCTTCCTTTCCTCTGCCGACATCTCCAGTTCACGCAGGGGCGTCTCGGCCTCGAGTGCGTCTTTGGAACGCCGCAGCAAGGCGTCTTCTTTCTCTAGATCCGCAGATCGCATCTTCTTAAGATCCTTTTCCAATCGCTCGAGCCGCTTTTCGATCTGCGTCAGATCCGAAACCATCAGGTCAAATTCAACGCTCTTAACATCTCGAAGAGGATCGATCGGCCCCACATGTGGTATCGCATCATCTTCGAAAGCACGCAGCACGTGAATTAGGGCGTCTACGTTGCGCAAGGCCGCGAGAAACGCGGTCTCCTTTAAAGCCTCCTGCCCGATTGCCGCGACATCGGCGTACTCGACGGTTGCATACACGGTCTTCTTGGGTTGATAGAGTGCAGCCAGCTTCTCCAGCCGCTCGTCAGGAACTTTGGCGACGCCTAGATGTGCCTCGCGCGGATTTGAGTAGCCGCGATCTTCCACTTTCGCCTTGGTGAGAATCTTGAACAGGGAGGTCTTGCCCACTTGCGGCAGGCCGATAATTCCAGTCTTCATTAGTTGTCCTGAGTGGAGGCTTCAAGCGCATCTAGTCTGAATAGACCTCAACGCCAATCGTTGATCATAACAGCGGTGTGCGCATTACCTGAGCGCCTCAGGCTTTTCCCGCCGCGTAAATTCAGCATAATTTCCAGCCAGCAGAATCACGAGCACGATGCCGCCCAGCAAGACGCCCTCCTCCACCCGTTCGGAAACAACGTGCAGCTTGTTGAAAGCCACACGGTTCGGATCATCGCGGCCCACCACATCGATTGAGCCACCGGTCGCAATCCTGTAACTCTCCATCTTTGGAATGATCCAGAATTGAGAGAACGCGGTGAGAGCGAGCATTATGAGCGTAATCATTACCGGACCGGCCACGCGGCGTTGCAGTGCGCCTATTGTCTGCGAGATCAGTAACAGAACAACAATCAGGGAGCCAGCAACGAGCCCCTCGTAATGAAGCGCCAGCAGGGATTTGCGGACGATGGTTCCAGCGACATGGGTGTCGGCCGTCGAGCCGAATGCCGCAGCCGCGACGATTGGAAAAAACATAAGGCCGCCAAGCCACAATACGACCAGCAGCCACAGTACCGCGCGCAGGAACGTTCTCATTAGCTGCTCTGGCTTCCGTAAACGCTTGACCGTCCAATCAGTCGCTCGATTCGTTTTGGAATCGGCGGATGCGTTGAGAACAGTCCAGCCAGGTCGCGGGCGCTGATCATCGGAGCTACGATGAAAAGGTGTGCATTCGTGGATGAAGCTTGCAGTGGTAGCCGTTTCGAGTAAGCATCCAGCTTTTCCAGTGCGGTCGCCAACGCGTAAGGGTTTCCGGTGATATGCGCTCCCGTGGCGTCCGCTTCGTATTCGCGTGAGCGTGATACGGCAAGTTGAATGAGCGCCGCAGCAATCGGGGCGAGGATCAGCATAAACAACGCCCCTATTCCTCCGCCTCCGCGGTCGCGGTCTCGACTGTCGCCACCGTAGCCGCCGAACAAGGCGGCCCAGTATCCCATGCGCGCCAGTATGGTGACCGCTCCCGCCAGCGTCGCTGCAATCGAGCTAGTCAGGATATCCCGATTCTTCACATGTCCGAGTTCATGGGCTAGCACGCCTTCGAGCTCATCATCGTTCAGCAGGTTGAGGATTCCGTGGGTAACTGCCACGGATGCGTGCTGCGGATTTCGACCGGTTGCAAATGCATTTGGCGAATCCGAGGGAATCACGTAGATCTTCGGCATTGGGATTCCGATCCGCTGTGTCATCCTCTCCACAACCTGATACACACGCGGCAACTGCTCGCGCGTCGCCGGTTGCGCGCTGTACATCTTGAGGGCGATCTTGTCGGAATAAAAGTAGCTGAAAAAATTCATCGCTGCGGCAAACAGAAACGCCAGCAACATGCCATTTCGTCCCCCAAAATAATCACCTGCTAATACCAGCAGGAGGGTCAGACTGGTCAACAGAACAGCCGTCTTAAGTGTGTTCATATCCTGGCCTCCCATTCCTTGATGAGGCTCTATCTCATTGTTTCACGAAAGCGCCGCTCGAAATCCGACGGCAAACGGCAGCTGAGGAAGCGGTTCGTCACTGGATTTCCACCTGCCATCGCCGAAAAATTGTCTCTCATCCCATGTCATATGGTTTTTAATATTCACACTCCCGATTGCTGGAGCCGTGGGATCGGAGTTGCCCAAATTGTTACCGTGTCACACCGATTCACCCAAATATAACGCCCTTGGTCACAGTAATTTACAGTCTGGTCCCAAATTCTGCCCAATAAAGGTGATGTAATTGCATAGCTCGGGGCATGAGACATCTTCGCCCGCATCGCTCTGCGATCGCATCAGTTCAAAAATTGATCCTCGCCTTAAGTCTGACTTTCCTGGCGTTAATCGTTCCGGGAAACCTTAAGGCGCAGTCGAATATCTCTGGCGACATCGCCGGTACCGTGACCGATCCCTCCGGTGCGGCAGTTCCGAACGCCAAAATCACTGTTACCAATACCGCGAACGGTGAGGTCAAGGCTGCGACCTCCGGAAATGCTGGTGAGTTTCGCGTCTCGCTGCTATCTCCAGGCACGTACAAAGTGTCAGTCACTGCTGCTGGCTTCCAGACCACCGATCAGAGCACCAGGGTCTCGGCCGGTACGGTTTCGCCGGTCAATGTCAAGCTCACGGTTGGCTCCGGAACGACGACCGTAGAGGTCACGGGTTCCGAAATCCCCGTACTTCACACCGATGATGCCCAGATTTCAACCACATTCAGTCTGTCGCAGATCCAGAACATGCCGAATCCCGGCAACGACCTGACCTTTGTCGCGCAGACCGCTCCTGGCGCAGTGATGAATACGCAAGGCGGATACGGTAACTTCTCCGTTTTCGGTTTGCCTGCCACTTCGAACACCTTCACGGTCAACGGTGGCTACGAGGGTGATCCCTATCTGAATCTCAACAACTCGGGCGCCACGAATCTGCTGCTTGGGAACAACGATGTAGACAACGTGACTGTTACTACGAACGCCTACGATGCGGCTTTCGGCGGCCTCGGTGGGGCACAGGTCAACGAGATTTCACGTGCCGGTGGCAACCGCTTCCACGGCAATGCCGTTTACTGGTGGAATGGCAGCGCCATGAATGCCAACAGCTACTTCAACAACCTGTACGGATCGCCAAAGGGATTCGTCAACGCCAATCAATGGGCGGCGGCCGTGGGCGGGCCTATCAAGAAGGACAAGGCGTTCTTCTTTATCGATACTGAGGGCCTTCACGTTATCATCCCGGTGCGCGGAACCGTATATGCTCCTAGCCCGGCGTATCAGGCGGCAATCCTTAATCCTGTTCCGACGACCGATAACGTATATGTTCCGTATGGAAACCTCGCCGCCAATGGCAACTCTGCCGAAGCTCCCCTCTACCAGAACATCTTCAACTATTACAACAACGCGAAGAATTTCGCCCAGGGTACACAGGACCCCGCCGATCCGGATTCGTGGATATACAACGGCCAGTCCACCAACTTTGGGCGTGAGTGGTTAATCCTCGGCCGTACCGATTTCAACCTCGGAACCAACGATCATCTCTTTGTGCACTTCAAGGTAGATCATGGAACTCAGCCTACGGCAACCAGCTTCATTAACCCGATCTTCGATGCCGAGAGCCCGCAGCCTTCCTATGAAGGGCAATTGAACGAGACTCACACCTTCTCACCCACGCTCACCAATCAATTCCTCTTCGCTGCCAGTTACTATCGGGCGATTTTCACCAACACCAACGCGACAAGCTTGGCATCGACTATTCCCTTCGTATTGATTCCTGAGGGCTTCGCAAGTAATTCTTGCCCCGACAGTCAAGGAAATCCCAATGCGGTCAATTGTGTGACTGGCTACGCCAACGACTGGGATCTGACAGGCGCCGCGTCCGACTGGATCGGCAATATCGACTATGCCCTTCCCCAGGGCAGGAACGTGACCGGTTATCAGTTCACGGATGACCTGAGCTGGACACGGGGCCAGCATACCTTCAAATTCGGCTGGACCATGCGCCGGGATGACATCACTGATTACACTCCGAGCGAGCACAACATCGCTTTTGCGGGTGGCGAAAACTTTGTCTTCGATCAGGGTAATTTTGGTGCCGGTTACTCAGACGAGTGGGCGGAGCGCTTTCCGATTCACCTGAGTGAGCCGGTCGCGCTCTACGTGATGGGTTGGTACGGGCAGGATCAGTGGAAAATAACACCCAAACTGACCCTGACCGGTGGTTTGCGCATGGAGCACAATTCAAATCCTGTCTGCCAGACCAATTGCGTTTCAAACTTCTCCAACAACTTTGGTGCCCTTCCCACGTCGCCGGATACGCCATACAACTCTCTTCTTTCCTCCGGACTCCACCAGGGGTTCTTTAAGCAGCAGAACATCGCTTGGGAGCCACGCTTTGGCTTTGCCTGGGTTCCGGATCCCAAAACCACAGTTCGCGGCGGCTTCGGAATGTTTGCTGACTACTTCCCGGCGCAGATCATGGGAGATCTGGTAGCAAACCCGCCTAACGTTGACCGGTTTACCGTCCTCGGCGCAGCCTACGGTAACAACATTCCTGTTGATTCGACGTTGCCCACAAGTGGCCACGCCATCTCGGTGGTCTCCAACCAGGCCTTCCAGCAGCAGTTCCCACTCGGCGGCAGCTACAACAGCATCCACGCAAGTACTGGAGGGATTTTCAGTCGCCCCACGATCATCGGAGTTGCGCATAAGGTCTATCTCCCCAGTTATGAGGAGTGGAGCCTTGCCATAGAGCGAGAGGTTGCGAAGAATGTTGTCGCCTCTCTCACCTATGTCGGCAATCATGGCTATCACGAGCCCGTTTCCCAACTGCCCAACGCATATGATCCGTACGGAACCAACGCGAGCTTGCCTTCCAGCCGGCCGAACGGCTCATTCAACTCGGTGACCAACTACTATAGCGGTGCAAGCTCAAACTATAACGGCATGGTCCTGAGCGTGGTGGATCGCGCCAAGTGGGTTTCCCTGCAG
>Ga0335073_10000852_pt1 | contig 40092 bp, 32 predicted proteins | sample Lox_Sample_22_FD_207093 | JGI IMG/M metagenome (GOLD analysis project Ga0335073, IMG submission 207093) | Soil microbial communities from Loxahatchee National Wildlife Refuge, Florida, United States - Lox_Sample_2.2 | ecosystem: Environmental > Terrestrial > Soil > Wetlands | place: USA... | reverse complement strand
ACGGAAAGCGGGAACGCCACGCCGCCTGCCACCTGTTAGACTCAGGTTTTCAAAGAGAGGTAGCAGCCATTCCCGAATCTGCCGAGCTTTTCATGGCGGGGCTCACCGCGCGGGCCCGCAAACTGAAAAAGACCATCGTTTTCCCGGAAGGTAACGACACTCGTGTCCTGAAAGCCGCCGGACGGCTCGCCGCCGAAGGCGTGGTCAAACCCGTGCTCCTCAGCGCCGCGCCAGCGAGCCCGATGGAAGGAGTCACCTTCATCGATCCAGCCAAGTCTCCGGCGGGCGATAAATACGCCGCGCTCTATTATGAGCGCCGCCGCAGCAAAGGCGTGACGCAGGTGGAAGCCGGTGAGATCGCGCGCCGTCCGCTGTATTTCGCTTCCCTGATGGTAGGCGCGGGCGATGCCGATGGAAGCGTGGGCGGCGCGGTGAATAGTACCGCCGAAACCGTGCGCGCGGCGCTGCACTCCGTTGGGCCCAATCCCAAAGTCCGGCTGGTGTCGAGCGTCTTCATCATGGCGCTGGCCGATCGCGCCCTCGGACACAATGGCCTGATGGCTTTCGCCGATTGCGCTGTGGTGATCGATCCCGATCCTGGCCAATTAGCGGATATCGCCATCGCCACCGCGGAGAGCACGCGCGTCCTCATCGGCGCGGAGCCGGCCGTGGCGCTTCTGAGCTTTTCGACGAAAGGAAGCGGCAAACACGAGCAGGTGGACAAGGTGGTCGAGGCGCTGAAGATCGTGCAGGCGCGCGCGCCGGAACTGAACGTGGATGGCGAATTGCAAGCCGACGCGGCGATTTCCGAAGTAGTCGGGAAATCCAAGGCGCCGGGATCGAAGGTGGCCGGTCGCGCCAACACGCTCGTCTTCCCCAATCTCTCAGCTGCCAACATCGGGTACAAGTTGGTGGAGCGCCTCGGCGGCGCCATGGCCATCGGTCCGTTCCTGCAAGGCCTGGCGAAGCCGGCCAACGATCTTTCGCGGGGTTGTTCGGCGGAAGACATTTTCAACGTCGCGGTGGTGACGGCGCTGCAATCGGAGCGGGGATGATGTCATGCTTCCGTTTCCGCTGGTTTACTCCGAGCGGTACGACCTGAATCTCGGCCCCCACGTTTTTCCCTCGCAGAAATTTCGCTGGATTCGCGACCGCTTGCTGCGTACCCGCTTCGCTGTCGCGGGCGATTTCCTGGAACCCGCGGCGGCGGCCGACGAAGACATTCTCCGAGTTCATACGCCCGAATGGGTCGCGGGCCTGCGCAACGGCACGCTCAGCTATCATGAGATTCTGCGGCTGGAGATCCCCTACTCGCGACAAATGGTGGAAGCGTTCTGGCTCGCGGCCGGCGGCTCGATTCTAACCGCGCGCGAGGCGATCAAACGCGGCGTGGGATTCAACGTCGGCGGCGGTTTCCATCACGCCTTCCCCGATCACGGCGAGGGATTCTGCGCCATCAACGACATCGCCGTCGCCATCCGCAAACTCCAGTACGATGGGGCGATTCAGAAGGCCATGGTCGTGGACTGCGACGTGCATCACGGCAACGGCACGGCCGCCATTTTCGCAGGCGATCCTTCGGTGTTCACGCTTTCCATCCACCAGTTCAACAATTATCCGAGCGAGAAGCCGCCATCGAGTCTCGACATCCACTTGGCCGATGGCATCGGCGATGCCGAGTACTTGCACCGGCTGGGCAACGGCTATCGCGCCGCGCTCGCCATGTTCCGGCCGGACCTGCTGGTGTACGTGGCGGGCGCCGATCCGTACAGGGAGGATCAACTCGGCGGATTGTCCCTGACCTTCGACGGTCTGAAAGAGCGCGACCGCCTCGTGATCTGGACCGCGTTGACGCATGCCGTGCCCGTAGCAATCGTCCTTGCCGGCGGATACGCGCAGAGCGTGGAGGACACCGTCACGATCCATGCCAACACGGCCGAAATCGCACGCGACGTTTTGACGAAGGTGGGATGGTGCGTTGCTTGATCCGGTAGCAGCGTACGGCCGGATGGCGGATTCTTTCGCGCGGATTTCCGAATTACGGCGGCCTTATCTGCAAGCGGTGGAACGCCTGATTGTCCAGGCTATTCCGAAGGGCTCTTCTTCGCTGCTTGATATCGGCGCGGGCGATGGCAGGCGCGCCATCGCGATCGCGCAAGCTGCCGCGTTGAAGAACGTCATTTTGCTTGAGCCGAGCGCGGAAATGCGCAAGAACTGGCTGGCAGGCGTGACGGCGTGGCCCATGCGGGCCGAAGAACTGCGCACGCAGAGCGGAGCGTTCGACGTCATCACCTGCCTGTGGAACGTGCTCGGCCATATCTTCCCAGCGAGCGCCCGCGGCGACGTACTGCGGCAGTCGGCACGCCTGCTCGCCCGCGGTGGCCGGATGTTCGCCGATGTCAGCCATCGTTATAACGCCAGTCATTACGGCTTTTGGCCGACGGCGTGGCGATTCCTGCGCGGCGGCAGCGGAGATGTGATCGTCACCTGGCGCGAACAAGGTATCGCGACCGCCGGCCATGTGTTCAGGCATCGCGAATTCGCGGAGTTGTGCCGCACCGCGGGGCTCGAGGTTGAGCGGCGATTCGTCTTGGATTATGCCACGGGCGCGCTACGGCGATGGAGTTGGCAGGGCCACCTGCTTTATGTGCTGCGCCACGGTGGCGATTTCAGCGGCGGAGATGCGGGTGAAAAACGGCAGGGCTAACGTTTGTGCCGAGGCTTTTTCGGTGACGCGGAAGTCGTCGCCTGGTTTGACGAATGGCGCGAATAAAGGCTGCCGGTGGAGCGGCGCAAAATATCTTCCAGTGGCGATTCCGTGGGCTGCCAACGCGCTGGCGATTTCATCGCGGTTCTCCGCGCGGATTACGAACACGAACCAGGCGAGCGGTGAAACCGGGAGCGTCAAACCTGGAACGCCGCGCAGTTCCTCGAAGTAGCGGGCCGCCGCTGCCGCGCGCCGCGCGAGAATTTCATCGATGCGCCGCATTTGCGCAATCCCAAGCGCGCAGTTCATTTCGGAGATGCGGAAATTGTACCCGAGCAGCGAGTGATCGAGCCAGCCATCAGTCGGCCGGCGGCCCTGATTGCGGAGTGCGCGGATGGTATCGGCGGTCTTTGCGTCGCGCGTGGTCACCATTCCGCCCTCTCCCGTGGTGATGGGCTTGTTGGGGTAGAACGCAAAAACTCCCAAATCGCCGATCGCACCCACGCGTTGGCCCCCGTATTCCGCGCCAATCGCCTCGCAGGCATCTTCGATCACGCGCAGGCCGTGCTTGCGCGCGATTGCCGTGAGCGGCGCCATATCGGCGGGAACTCCAAAAGTGTGGACAACCAGAATCGCGCGCGTTCGCGGGGTGATGGCGCGCTCCACTTCTCCGGGATCGAGATTCAGCGTGCGCGCATCGATATCCACGAACACGGGACGAGCCCGGGCGTGCAGAATGGCATTGGCGGCGGCAATGAACGTAAATGCCGGCAGGATCACCTCGTCGCCTTCTTCGATGCCGAGGGCCAGCAATCCGAGATGTAGTCCCGCGGTTCCCGAACTGAGCGCCACCGCGTGCGGCACACCAATATAGCGCGCGAAGCCCAACTCGAACTCTTCCAATTTTGGCCCGAGGCTGATGCGCGGCGTCCGCAAGACTTGCACCACCGCGTCGATGTCGGCCTGCAAGATGTCTGGTGCGGAAAGCGGGATGCTCATCGCTTGGTCAGCAACTCCTCCCCCAGCGGCACCGTTGCAAGCACCCCGGCAATGCGCTCCGAGGCATGCCCGTCGCCATAGGGATTCTCCATGCCGGCGAGCGACGCACGAAATTCGGGGTCCCTTGCTTTGTCGACGCAGGCAAGAATCGATTCCACGGTGGCGTCGGCATCGAGCACGTTGCGGCCGTGCTCACGCCCGCGCTGGCGGATGCCGACGTTCACGGCCGGAATCGCGAAAGAGGCGGCTTCCATGATTCCACTACTGGAATTGCCGATCAGAAAATCGGCCTGGCGCAGAAGACCCCAGTAAGAAAGCGGGTCGAGATTCACAAATACCCGGCCGGCGCCGAATTGCCGTGCGCGAGGAATCAACTCGCGGCTGCCGGCATCGGCGTTGGGATAACAGAAGACCAGGCGCCCTTCGATGCGTTCCAGCGCGGCGAAGAGGGCGTCGGCCTCGCGGATGGTATCGCGCGCGATGGTGGTTGGGTGGTATGCGACGAGGACGGCGGGCTTTTCGATTGCCAATTCAGGCAGCGCGCTGCGCCGCAGGTGGTCGAGCGACGGCGCTCCGGCATGATGGACGCGCCACGCTTGTTCGCCCATGCCGATGACGCGGGCGCGCGCCCGTTCGGTGGATGTGAAATGCACGTGGCTCAACTTAGTAAGCGCATTGCGAACGGCATCGTCGATGGCGCCCTCGCTAATCTCGCCGCCCTCGATGTGCGCGACAGGAATGCGGAGCGCGAGAGCCACGGAAGCGGGCGCGAGCATCTCGTACCGGTCGGCGATCAGAAGGAGCAGGTCGGGACGCATCTGGCCGAGGCAATCGGCGAGCCCGAGCGCCGCAACGCCGATGGTTTTCGCCATCCCGATATCGGTATCGGAACTGAGGAGGCACTCGATGCGCGCGGTGAGGGGGAAGCCGGCCTTTTCGATTTCGCCGCCAGTCAAGCCGAATTCCGGCGCCAGGTGCGGACCCATCGCGATAATCTTCAGCTCGATCTCCGGTCGTGCCGCGAGTTCGCGCAGGGGCCAATATAGATGGCTGAAATCGGCGCGTGACGAAGTGACGGCGGCGATCGTGCGCTTCATAGGCATACCAGCGTTCTCGCCGCGGCGAGCAACTCTTCCCGCGTGCGCGCCGTGCGGAGGCACTCGATGGCGGCATCGATCGTCGCCGGATCGGGAGCGGGAGTGCGGATGACGGCGAGCGGTCCGGCCGTGCGCTCCCGTTCTTCATTCGCGAAGGTCAGGTTCTCGGAGAGTTTATCGCCCGGGCGGAGGCCGATGTAGCGAATGGGAAGTTTCGCGCCTCCCATCAGCGATCGCGCCACGTCCTCGATCCGCACCGGCGCTCCCAGATCGGGCAGAAGAATGCGCCCGGCGCAATCGGCATCTCCCGCAGCCAGAATCGCCTCGACTGCGTTTTCGAGCGAGATGAAATAGCGCGTGGCGTCGGGGTGCGTCACGGTCAAGGGTTCGCCCGCGGCGATCTGCCGGCGAAAAATCGGAATCACGCTGCCAGTCGAGCCGATCACATTCCCAAGCCGGATGGCGTTCATCGGGTGCAGCCGGGTGGAAAGAGAAACCACCGTGAGTTCCGCGATGCGCTTCGAAATGCCGAGAAAACTGCACGGGTTGACAGCCTTGTCGGTGGAGACCAGCACCAGCCGCGCGGGGTCGTGGCGCGAGATGGCCCGCGCCAGCGTATATGTTCCGATCGAGTTGTTATGGATCGCGGCGAGCGGGTTCTTTTCGAGGAGTGGCACATGTTTGAACGCCGCGGCGTGAAAGACGATGGACGGGCGGAAGCGCTCGAAGAGAACGTCTAGCAATGCCGCGTCGGTGACGCTGCCCAGGATGGCTTCGCCGAGGGTGCACCGGCTGATTTCGAACAGATTCTGTTCGCAGGAATCCAGCAGGATCAAATTGCAGGGATCGCCGGCGGCGATCGCTTTCACCAGCGCCGAGCCGATATAGCCTCCGGCGCCGGTCACCAGGATCGAATGGCCACGAAACTCTCGCAAGTTACAATTCTCACACGAGTCGCCATGCGATCATGTGGCGTGGCGTTTCCCCATCGGAAGTTCTCGCTCGACTGGAACGCCGCACTCTCTCCCGGGCCCGCTGGAACCGGGCACCCGGCACCGCGGTTCGGGGTCAATATCCACGCCATCGACGATGGGCGCCAGTTGGAGCTTGCACACGCGGCCGGGTTCTCGTTCGTGTGCGCCGATCTTTCGTGGCGCGCGATGGAGCGAAACGGGCAATACCGCTTCGCGGCGGCTGATCGCCGGATGAAGGCACTCGCGGGATGGGGGCTGTGGATTTGGATTACGGCCGGCGTGATTTCCGCGGTGAATTTGTTCGGCGCCCCCTTGCATTTGAAGAAGCATGAAATTGCTCTGGTTGAAACGGACGGTCCGATTTATCTGGCGCTCTCCGGCGGGCCGAGGTAGCTAGGCTTGAGGCCTCCGACATCCACCACTAGTTTTTCGAGCACGATGCCGGGATCCACCATCCAGATTTTCAGAGTGTGCTGGCCGGGCTGCGCGAGCGTGAAGCTGGATTTTACGTAGCGGACGCTGTCCTTCACCGTCTCTTCCCAGTCGCGATTGGTATTGTGTTCGAGAGTATCGATAATACGCGGCGGCTGACCGTCGAAGGCCATCGCGAAGCGCAGTCCGCGGCCGGGAACGAAGTTTTGTGTCGGGCCGAGGATAGCGTTCACATCGGCGGTGACGGCGTGAAAGAGATACAGTTGGTATTCGAGCGACGGCGAACCGGCCCCCGGTTCTTTACTGCCGCTGTCCACCGGGAAGACAGACATGGCGGAAAGCGTGCGGCCATAATCGGGGATCTTTTCCCATCGAGCGGCGCCGGCGGGGGTGTTTTTCGAAAAGTGCTCGGCCTCGATGGAGACGTAGCCATCGGAATCGACAAAACCATGGGGGGCTTCCAGCGGATTCGAAGCGGTGAACTTGACGGCCTCGGTGGAACCAGCGCCGGTGATATCGATCTCTCCTTGGGAGTTGCCCGCGGGCGCTTTCGCCCAGTTAACGCTCACTTGCAGGCGGCGTTGCTTTTCGACTGTGCCTTTGGAACCGCTGAGAACAATCCACGGAGCGCTCGCCGTCGCCGTGAATTCGAACGGCGCCTTACCTTTGTTGTAGAGGTCGATATAGCGGCGCTGCTTGTTGAAGATATCGAAGGTGCCGCCTTCCACGTCCACGCCCATGGCGGCAGCCTCGGGGATTTCGATTTCTTTCACCGCCGGCATGGTGTTCTTCGGTGGCTCCTGCCAATAGGTATAGCCGATGTGGGTCTGGTCCATCATGTGGTCCCACTTGCCGTTGAGCAGGGTGTGATTGTAGTAGTTGGTGAGATCGATATCGGCCCGGAAGAGGGCTTTCACGCGCGCCGCTTCATCGTTCGCGCTGGCGCGGCCCTGCGCGGCATAGAGTTTATTGCGGCCGGCGGCAATGTACATCTCGGCCACCTGCCCGTACGCTTTGATGGGGTGGAGCACGAGCTCGAAAAATGCCGGGCGAGCCTCCGCCCGAAGCGCGGCCTCCACTTTTTCGGCGCGTGCGGTGAGAGAATCCCAATCCGCTTCGACGCGTTCGGCCTCGCGGTAATTGGTGATACTGAAAGTCTCGGGATCGAGTAGTTCCGGCTTGCGGCGTCCCGAATATTTCAAATACGTGGAGACGAGATCGGCAATTTCCGCCGCGTGCTCCGCGCCGAATTCGCGCTGCGCCCAGAGGCGCGTGAATTCGCCGAGATTCTCTTTCGGCCAGCGGCTCGGATCGCGGGCGAAATTGAGAAAGAAGTCGATGGGAAATTCCATGGGTTTGAGATCGCCTACGTTGACGATCCAGATGCGATCCGCGCCGTAGTGGAGCGCGAGATTCATCTGCTCCCAGATTTTGGGAATGGGGTTGGTGTCGATCCACTTGTAATTGCGCGGGCCGCCGACGTAATCGAAGTGGTAGTAAACGCCGGCGCCGCCGGAACGCCGGCGCTCCTCGGGAGTGGGCAGGCGGCGAAGGTTGCCCCAATTGTCATCGCTCCAAAGAAGCGTCACGTCGTCGGGCACGCGCATGCCGTGCTCGTAATATCCCTGCACCTCTTTGTATAACGCCCAGATCTGCGGCACCGTGGTGACGTCGCGGCCGGTCTGTTCGGCGATGATCTTGCGCTGGTCGGCCACGATTTGTTCGAGCAGTTTCACGTTCGCGTCAAGATTCGGACCTGCCATGGGCATGTCGCCGTCGCCGCGCATGCCGATGGTGACGATGCTCTCGAAATCTTTGTTGCGGCGGATGCCTTCGGTCCAGAACGCCCGAAGCACGTCCGCGTTCTTGGAGTAGTCCCACGGTCCCGTGCCGTGGCGCGTCCATTCTTTTTGCGCTCGCAGCATCGGCTCGTGGTGGGATTTGCCCATCACGATGCCGTAATCGTCGGCGGTCTTGGCGTTCAGCGGGTCGTCTTCGTTGAAGGCGTTATTCCACATCGCGGGCCAAAGGTAATTGCCCTTGAGTCGCAGGATGAGCTCGAATACCTTGGCGTAGAATTCGTGGTTCATGTTGACCACGTCGGGCGGCTTGTTCGGGTTATTGGTGACCGGCGCCATGCCGAATTTCTCCCGCACCCAGCCGCTCAGGGCCGGGGACTCGTCGTTGAGGAAGATGCCGCGGTATTTCACCGCGGGCTCACCTTCCATGTATCGGCCAGGTTTCACGAAAAGCACGTCCTTGTGGACCACCGGCACGTCGGCCCAGAAATACCACGGGGACACGCCGATCTGCTCGGAGACGTCGTAAATTCCGTAAATCGTGCCGCGCTTGTCGCTGCCCGCGATCACTAACAAGCCGGGAGTGGTCTGAATCACGAATGCTTCCCATTTGCCGGCGACGCCGGCGACGTCGATTTTCTTTTCGCGGATCAACTGATCGATGAGGGCGCTTTTGCCGATGGTGCCGACGATGATGGAGTTCCGGCTGGCCGCGTGAACCATCGCTGGCGCGATCCCGGTGACGCGGGCAATATCGGCCTGGAGGTCGGCGGCGGCGCGCGCGACGCCGGGCCAATCGGCGGGATCGACGGAGATGGATGCGGCGCTCTTCGCTTCTACGATGGGAAATGCATCGGGCGCGGGATTGGTGAGAATGTACGGCTGCTGCCCAAGGGCAAGGGCTAACTGAGCCAGGGAAACAAGAGCTGGAACAACTTTCACAAGTTCTCCAGGAACGCTCTTGTCCAACGAATGCTCGCCTCCACGTCCGCCAGTTCCTGCGCGGCGGCGGCCTCGCCGGTCAACTTCGGCGGCGCTTCACGCGGCTTGCCTTTATCGGCGAGTGCCAGGAAGCGGGCGAATTCCCAGGCGGGGTCTCGGCGGTAGGCCTCCCAGAATTTCCGGTCGCGCCAATTGAAATAACGTGGACCGGTGACGATGATTTCGAGCGAAAGCGGTCGGCCGGAACACTTGGTGGCGAACTCACGAATGTAATCCTCGATCCCGATATTGCCTTCACCCATACGCGTCCATGCCACCGCGGCTCCCTGCGGTGTGTTCCAGACGGCGCTGTCGCGCACATGACTGGTGAGGACATACGGCGCGAGCGTATCGAGCGTCAGGTGCGGATCTTCGATAGTCCACAGCGGGTTGCCGGAATCGAGGCAGGAACCCACGAAATCCTTGCCGGCCTCTTCGATGAGCATTTTCACTTCGCGCGCCTGCATATCGCCGGCGTGATTTTCGATGGCCACCTTCAGACCGGCATCGAGGAAGCGCGAGCGCACGTTCTGGAGCACCCGGACGGTATTTTCGATGTTCTGCTCGAGCGGCACGGCGCCGGAGCGATCGGCCGAAGTCCCGAGTACGCACCGCACGATGCGCGATCCGACGGTACTCGCCGCGGTGGCCATGCGCGTGAGCTGTTCTTCGGCGGTGCCTTTCGATTTATCGAAGATGGTCGAGGTGGGGCAGATGGAGAGCATCCCGATCTCGACTTCGATGCCAAGGTTTCCGGCGTGCGTGCGAACCGTTTTCAGATTCTGTTCTTCCAGGCCGCCAAGAAATCGGACTTCGCTGAAATGCACCACGTGAATGCCCCACCTGGCGGCGAAATCGAGATATTGGATGGGAGTCCAACCTTGCGAGCGAAGGCTGAAGAGATCGAGCCCGAATTTGACCTTGCGCGGTTCGTCGGCTGCGGCTACGGCGGCGCCGGCAACGGCGGCCGCGCCGGCGGCAAGCATCTCTCGGCGCGTCATACGCTCTCCGCTTCGGGATGAACCCAGGGTTTGCGATAGGGCCGGTGGAGCAGGCGGTTGGCCTCCTCGTCGCCGGCGACTCTTCCTGCTTTTGCGTCCCACGCCAGTGTGCGGCCGAGCTGCATGGAGAGATTCGCCAGAATACAGCAGGAGGTGGAGATATATCCTTCTTCGATATCCGAGACGGGACGGCCGCGCGTAGCCATGTTCTCGAGCAGATTGCGCATGTGAGCGCGAATGGCGGGCGCGACGTGTTTTTCGAGGCGCGGCTCGGTGCGGTCTTCGGGGTACTTGTCGAGCTCGTAGGTCACATCTTTGTGGATGGGTGCGCTGCCGTCGGCCGGAATGAAGTCGTAGCTGAAGACACCGGCTTTGAGCGTGCCTTTTTCGCCATACAGCGTGGCGCCCCACGGGTACTTTGGGTCCACCGAAGGTCCGAAGCGCCGGTGCTGCCAGACAACATCGAGGTTGTCGAATTCGAACATGGCGGTCTGGGTGTCGGCGATGTCGTTCTTGCCGCCTTTTAATATACGTAGCCCACCGAACGAGGAGATGCGCCGCGGCCAGCCCAGGCCGAGGAACCAGCGCACCATATCGAGCATGTGAATTCCCATGTCGCCGATGGTGCCGTTGCCGAATTCCATGAACGCGCGCCAGTTGCGCTGGATTTCGGGACTGTATGGCATCATCGGCGCGGGGCCGATCCAGAAATCCCAATCGAGTGTTTCGGGAACGGACACAGGCGACGCCAAAGTCCGTCCTGCCAGACCGTAAGAATAAATCTCCACGTGCCCGACCGTGCCGAGTTTTCCCTGCTGCACCAGTTGGCGCGCTTCGATCAGGTGCGGTGTGCTGCGCCTCTGCATGCCCACCTGTACGACACGCTGGTATTTGCGCGCGGCTGCCAGCATCGCCTGTGCCTCGACGATATCGACGCTGATGGGTTTCTGCACGTACAGGTCGGCGCCCGATTTCACGGCCTCGATCATGGGCAGGGCGTGCCAGTGATCGGGTGTGGCAACCTCCACGAGATCGAGATCTTTTTCCCGGAGCATCTCGCGGTAATCCGTGAAAAGGCGCGGCTTCCTTTTGGACGCCTGCCGCGCGACGGCCCACTCCGCGCACTCGGCCAGCATTTTTTGGTCGACATCGCAGAGCGACACGATCTCGATGGGCGCCACTTGCACCAGGCGGAAGAGATCGGATTTGCCGTACCAGCCGCACCCGATGAGTCCGACGCGTTTGGGAGGCAGATCGGCGGCTGAGAGCGCTAAGGCGGCAATCCCGCCTTCGAGGAATACACGACGATTCATGGCCCGGTCCTCGGCGTCCAGTGTATCGAATTTCAAGGAAATAAGAAAAAGGCAGTTCTCGCAAAAGCGCAAAGGAAAAGGCGCAGCCTGGCTTTTAGCCTGCCCGGCCCGAAAGCGCATTCAACTGCGCCACGGGAACCCGCGGGGCGTCCATTGTTCCCCATGCCGGCGAAGATGAACTCGGGCGCGGCTCATGGTCGCGGCGCGGAACCGGCAGGGTCAGTATTCCCTCGTGGTAATGATGCCCGGCTGCGGCACAGGATATCTGCCGTTGGCGTCCGCCAGCAGCGGGGCCGGAGAATCCATGGTGAACTTTTCGATGCCCGGCGCCATTTCGTGCTCGCATCCGAGCATCTGGTCAAACGTAATTTCCCGCCCGGTATTGGCGGCCATGCGGCCCATGCTCGCAACCAGGCTCGCCTCCACGCCGCGTTTGACCTCGTTGTACGGCTTGTTATCCCGAACGGCGTCCATCAAATCGTTCCATTCGTTTTGATAGGGATCCCTCTCGTCCGGGCTCACCTTGGATTCCCAAATCAGGTCTGTTGCGGCCGCCGTCTGACTTTTGTACAGGCTCGATGGCAACCCGCAATCGCCGCTCTTGGACGCGATCGCCATGCCCTTGGTCCCATGCAGGCAGCTCGTGTAAATCTCCTCGCATCCGTTCATACAGCGCCCGTCAAAGAAGAACTTAGCGCCGTCCGCATAAGTGTATTCCACCGAATAAACATCGAAATTCTGGTCCACGTAGGCGACTCCTTCGGGACTGAGCTTGTAATGCCGGCCGCCCAGCGCCTGCGCCTTTACCGGCCACTCGTTCTTCATCCATCCCAGGTGATCGACGATGTGGATATAAAAATCGTTGAAGCAGCCTCCGCTCGCCCAGATGAAACTATGGAAGCGTTTCACTTGATAGAGGAGGTCGGTGATGCCAGCCGGTTTGGGCGGGGAAAGGAAGTATCCGCCGGGGCCATGCATGCGGTAACCACGTTCGAGAACGATCTCGCCGATCTCGCCGTTATGGACACGGTCGGCCAGTTCCTGGAGCGCCCGGCTGTGACGCGACATCAGCCCCACCCCAACCTTGAGGTTCTTGGCGGAGGCGTCCTGGGCGAGCGCGAACATGCGCTTGCTGGTTGGGCCGTCGGCGGTGAGCGGCTTTTCCATGAAGACATTCAAGCCCTTCTGGATAGCGTAGGTGAAGTGTACCCAGCGAAACGCCGGAGGCGTAGCGAAGATGACGATATCGCCCGGCTTCAAACAATCCATTGCCTTCTTGTAGGCATCGAAGCCCAGGAACTGGCGATCGGGCGGTACGTCTACCTGGCTCGGAAAGCGCTGCTGTAACTTAGTCAGGTCGCCGGCAAGCCGTTCCTGGAAGAGGTCGGCCATAGCGACCAGCTTGACCGGGCCGCGCTTGACGGCCAGAGCGTTCGCCGCCGCTCCGCCGCCGCGCCCGCCGCAGCCGACGAGCGCTATCTGGATCAGGTCGCTGCCTGCTGCGTGGACCGGAGGCATCGCAGCGTTCGCCAAAACGGAAAGTGCAGCCGCTTTACCGCTGGTCTTGATGAAATCACGACGGCTGCTCGAATCTGGTAAAGAGTTCATGGCTATTCAATTCCTCCTTGACTTGTCGTCGCCTTGAGCAGGCTGGCGGAAGGTCTCCGTGCTACGCGGAACTCCAGTGTAGCGCAGAGCGCAACCGCGCCCGGCATGGGAGGTGAGCGGGCCCGGCGCCTGTCAACTCACCAGGATGCCGACGGTTGCCGCGCTCATCACGATCAAAGTGATCCATCCAAGCAGGTTCATGCCGGTGGAATTGACACGCTCGCCCATCACGCGGCGACTGCTCGTCAAGAGGATCACCAAAAGAATCAGCGGCGGCGCGAGTGCCCCATTGACGACGGCTGACCAGAACATCATTTTGACGGCGTCCAGCCCGGTGAAGTCGACCGCGAGCCCGCCGAACATAGCCAGCGCCAAAACGGCGTAGAAACGGTGCGCTCCGCGCGGTCTCTTCTCCAATGAACCGCGCCACGCGGAAGCCTCGGCGATGGCATATGCGGAAGAACCGGCCAGCACCGGCACTCCGAGCATCCCGGTGCCGATCAGGCCGAAAGTAAAAAGCCAATAAGCCGCATTGCCGGCGAGCGGGCGAAGCGCTTCGGCGGCTTGACGGGCGGTATCGATATGCGTCACTCCATGCGCGTGAAGCGTCGCGGCTGTGGTCAGGATGATGAAGTACATAATGAAATTCGAGGCGAACATGCCGATCGCGATGTCCATGCGTGCCCGGCGCAACTCCTGGTCGGTCGCCCCTTTTCGCCGCGCCAAATTCCGGCCCTGCGCACGCTCCTCTTCCACCTCCTGCGCCGCCTGCCAGAAAAAGAGGTATGGCGAAATCGTGGTTCCGAGAATCCCCAGAAGGATCGAAAGAGAATCGCGCGACCAGGAGATTCGTGGAGAGACGGTGGCAACCAGCGCTGCCCTCCAATCGACATGGGCGCAGAAGGCCGTGCCCAGATAGGCCAGCAGCACCAGCGTGATCCACTTGAAAACCCGCGCGATCTGGCGGTAGGACGACCAGAAGAGAAAACTCACAATCAGAGCCGTAAAAAACACCACCCAGATCTTCGCGCTGACGCCCGTCACCATGGCAGCCGAGTCGCCCATCCCTCCGAGATCGGCGGCGATATTGATGACGTTGGCGGTGACCAGTAACGTACAGGCCCCCCAAAGGACCCAGCGAGGGTAATACATCCGAATGCACGACGCCAGCCCGCGGCCAGTCACCATCGCGAGCCGGCCGCACATCATTTGAATCGCAGCCATTAAAGGGAATGAGACCAAGGCCGTCCAGAGGGTTCCATAGCCTGAGGCTGCCCCGGCAACCGAATAGGTTGCAATACCCGACGGATCGTCGTCGGCGCAGCCGGTGATCAAGCCGGGCCCCAGGTCGTGAAAGAACGAATCCAACCGGCTGAAAGTCGCCTTCGACAGGTTCTGTTGGCCGCCATCGTGGTTTTGTGAAGAACCCCGTATGACGGGCTTCTTCCGGTCCCGCGACGAATCTCGAATCGGCATTTTTTGCACCGTGAGCTCTCACCATTCCCGTGGAGCGATGGTGGGACAACCGCCGGTGAACAAACACACCCCACCCACTCAGTCGGTAGGCAATTAAAGTGCCGTCGATAACGTATGGCGGCTTACGATTTGCAAAGAAGCGCCCGTCGAGATTCGGTTTACTGGCTTTCCTTGACCACCCGGTCGTTCAGCGGCTGGATGGGCCGCACATCGTGCGGGTATAGCCTCGCGAACGCGGCGATCTGCGCGGCGGAGACCTCGATTGGCGTTTTCAGCACAAACCACGTGACACCTTCGGTGCAGGGCGGGGCGGTGACCGACCCGGTGTACATGTAGTAAGTGGTATTCCACGGGAGGAGGCTTGCGGGGTCGATCTCGACTCCGGCAATTTCCTGCTCGTGGCCTTCGGTTCGAGGCATATGCTCCCAGAGTTTCTGGACCGTCGAATTCGGCTCGCCGGCCTTCAGGAAGACGGCGACTCCGGCAGCCTTACCATCGCTCGCCTCGAGCATGAAGTGCACCTCCATGGCGTATGAGCGGCCGTTGACCGTTTCCTCGCTGGGGTGGTGAAAGTGGAATTGCGTGAGATGATAGCTCTTGTCGCCGGCGATGAGGAAGCTTCCAGCGCCCGCCCCGTCGTGATAATTCACGCGAATAGTCTTGCCGTTGTTGATGAGGTATTTTAGCGGCGCGGACCGGAAGTCGAAACGCAGCGCGGGCAGGTCGGCCTTCACGGCATGGCGGATATCGATGGGCGATTGTTGCCGCCCGATGTTGCAGACGGCATAATCGGGGTCGAGCGCGCCCCAACGGTCGGCTCCGGCCGCGCCATCGTAGGTCCACGGCGTTTTCCATTGTGCGAGCGATGTGGCGGGAATGAGAAGGGCGGCGGCCAGCAGGCATCCGAATTTCATAGGGGCATTGTACACTTTCGTGCCCGGCGACATTTCGATGGCGGTTCAAGTGTGACGGCGCTCTAAACGGCCCGCCCCAGCAATCCCGCCGAAAACAGGCGCGCATCGACGCGGGCCAGGTGCGGCACCATGCGCGGGCGCATCACGGGGGTGTGACGGACAGTGCAGAGGTATTCGGGAATTGCCCACACGTCCTCCTGAGCCGTCATCCAGCCCATACGGTCGAAGCGGCGGAGGCTGACCGGCCGCGAATATTGGCGCAGTGTCTTTTCCCGCCGCAGATTGTAATAGTGCTCGAAATACGACATCACCAGTTCGCGCAGGGTCCGGTACACCGGCTCGCGGTAACGGAGCCCGGAGAAATTCGATTTCGCCACCGCGCCCCAGCACCCGCGCGCGCGGAAAAGGGCCAGCACGTGATCGTCGTCCCGGACAGCTTCGAGATCGAGCAGCAGCGGAGGGTGGCCGTGCATGCGCAGCGCCGCCGCGCCGAACAGCGCACCCTCCATGCAGTGCGCCGTGCGGTCTCGCAGAACGCGCCGCGGCGATCGGCAGGTGGCGCCATCCGGCTCCTTGTTATACGCGAGATCGTCGAGAAAGCGCTGGAGACTTTCGGGTGTGCGGAGGCGCTGGAAAACGGCTCGTTCGCCGGGCGTGAAGGTATCGCGGAACATTGCGTATCAGGGTAACGTAAATCGCCTCAGCGCGGCTGCTGCTGCGTCATGCAGTGGAGTGCGCCCAGCCCCCAAATCAACTCGGTGCAATTGATCCCCGTAACTTCACGATCGGGAAAGAGGCGCGCCAGCGTGGCGAGCGCTACGCGATCGTTGGGATCGTTGAAGGTCGGCACGAGCACCAGGCCGTTGGCGACGTAGAAATTGGCGTAGCTCGCAGGAAGCCTCTGTCCTGCGAAGATCAGCGGGCGCGGCATCGGCAAGTTCACCACCGTCAGCCCCGCGGTAAGCAGCAGCGAGCAGTTCTCGCGCAGTGGTTCGTAATTGGCGTCGGCAGGGTTGCTTTCCGACGCCGCGACGACGGTATCTGCCGAGACAAAGCGCGCGAGGTCGTCCACGTGCCCGTGCGTGTCATCCCCAGCAATACCGTTCCGCAGCCAGATCACCCGCCGGATGCCGAGATAATCGCGGAAATGACGCTCGATCTCGCGCCGCGTCATTCCCGGATTCCGCTGCTGCACGTCGCTCAGTAAACATTCCTCGGTGGTCATGAGCAAGCCGGCGCCGTTGACATCGATGCTGCCGCCCTCGAGCACCATGGCTGGCTGGAATAGCGGAAGGCCCAAATGCTTCGACACGGCGCGTGGCACCAGAACGTCGCGATGCCAGTCGTCATACTTCGCCCATGCGTTGAATCGCCAGCCCGTGAGGATCGTTTCGCCGCGGCGGTTCTTGATGAAAATCGGGCCGAAATCGCGGGTCCAGACGCGATCCGTGGGACAGGGAACGAACTCCACTGCTTCGAGGATCGCGCCAGCTTTGCGCAAGATTGCCCGGGCGCGCGATTCTTCGGCGCGGCTTGCGACCAGAATACGCACCTTCTCCAGGCGGCTCAGCTTCCGCACGATTTCGGCATATACCCATGGGATGGGAGCGAACCTGCCCGGCCAATCGTCGCGGTTGTGCGGCCACGCAATCCAGGTGGCCTCGTGTTGCTCCCATTCCGCGGGCATCCGGAAGCCTTGCGGGCGCGGGTTGCGGGCCTTCAATCGATCACCCGGCTCAAGATCGGTCCGTAGGCGTCAATGCGGCGGTCGCGCAGGAACGGCCAATTGCGGCGCGTGTCGTCGATGGCACGTGGGTCGCACTCCACCACCAGAATCTCTTCGGCGTCGTGCGACGCTTCGGCGAGCACCTGCCCATGCGTGTCGCAGACGAACGATCCGCCCCAGAACTCGATGCCTTTTTCCGGCGGTCCTTCATATCCCACGCGATTCACCGCGGCGACATACACCCCGTTGGCAATCGCATGGGCGCGCTGAATGGTTCGCCAGGAATCGTGCTGCTGTCTGCCGAATTGCGCCTTCTCGGAAGGGTGCCACCCGATGGCCGTGGGATAAAACAGGATCTGCGCGCCGGCCATAGCGGCGAGCCGCGCCGCTTCCGGATACCATTGATCCCAACAGACCAGCGGAGCGATGCGCGCGTAGCGGGTGTTGAAACAGCGAAATCCAAGATCGCCGGGAGTGAAGTAATATTTCTCGAAATAAAGCGGGTCGTCCGGGATGTGCATCTTGCGATAGATGCCGAGCAGCGCCCCGTCCGCGTCGATGACGAGCGCCGTATTGTGGTACACGCCCGCGGTGCGCCGCTCGAAGACCGACCCCACGATCGCGATTTGCAGCTCGCGCGCGAGGCGCGTGAAGCTTTCGGAGGTAGGGCCGGGAATCGGCTCCGCCAGGTCGAATAATTCGGCGCGTTCTTCGCGGCAGAAGTACTGCGAGCGGAAGAGTTCCTCGACGCAGACGACCTGCGCGCCTTTGCCGGCGGCCTCGCGAATGCGCCACTCGGCTTTCGCCAGATTCTCGTTGGGATCCAGGGCGCAGGCCATCTGGACCAGGCCTACGTGAAATTTCGCCATCTGCACAAGACCATTGTAGCGGCGTATGATTTCTATTGAGCTACAAAGCGCTGGTCCTCTTCGATATCGACGGCACGCTCACCCGCCGTGCCGGTCCGCACCACCGCGAAGCCCTCGTCGAGGGCATCCGCGGCGTCACCGGGCTTGACACTACCACCGAAGGAATCCCCGTGCAGGGCATGCTCGACCCGGTCATTCTCGCCACCATGATGCGCCGCGCCGGCGCCAGGGCATCTGAAATCCGCCCGGCGATGCCGGCCGTCATCCGCGCCGCCGAGCGCTACTACCTTCGCGTGTGCCCGGAGTTGCGGCACGCGCATTGTCCGGGCGTCGAGCCCCTGCTGCAACGGCTGACGCGGCGCAACATCCTTTTGGCGCTCGTGACGGGGAACCTGACGCGCATCGGCTGGCGCAAGCTGGAGCGCGCCGGCCTGCGCGACTATTTCCGCTTCGGCGCTTTCGGCGAGATGGCCAAGACGCGCGCCGGGCTGGCGAAAATGGCGATTCGCCAGGCGCGGCGCGAGAATCTGATCGCGCGCGACGCTCCGGTCTCGCTCATCGGCGACGCCACTTCGGATATCGTCGCGGCTCATGCCAGCGGCGTCCGCGCAATCTCGGTGCAGACCGGTATTACTCCCGTAGAAGAACTCGTGCGCCTAGGTCCCGACGTTCTGCTGAGGGACTTGCGCCAATTGCGCCTGAGAATGGTGGAGACTCCGCTGTAGCTCTGATCCTGAACGCGTTCCCAATAATCCTTTGATGGGGGAGCGGTTCGCGCCGATTCTAAAATTGAACGGGTTCAACATATGACGCCCGCCATGCGATTGCCGCCGGCCGCGGCCGGCGGGATTCTCGTCTTGAAATTGACCGCGCTCGCCGCGCGGCCCCGCTGGCCTTTCTGTTGGTATGGCCCGGCGTCGTCCCCGATATCTTTCGGGAGCGGCGTTCCGCGCGCCCCGTCGATTCCGGGCAATGCCTTGCGGCGTGGGCCCGAATGGCGCTGGGTGCTGCATCCGTCCTTCTGCTGGCAGTGTTCGCGCCGAGCATTGCGGACCCGGTCCTGGGGTTGGCCGGAATCGCGGCAATTCTTTTGACGATCCATCTCGGAATCACGATTCGCGCGACTGGCCCCCGGGCAACGCGCTGGTCCTCGGGCACGCTTCTCACGACTCTTTTCTGCTCACGGGCAAGCGTGTATTGGTTCACGGCAGTCGCTTTCAACTAGTCGCGACCGCACCTGGGATGCCTGTTACCCTTCGACCGTCAGCTCCACCCAGCCCGCCAGCGTTGCCGGGCGATTGCCGATGAAGACGATCCGCCGCGTTTTAGGGAAGGGCAGATTGGTGGCCAGCGCGCGATTGTAGATCTGATAGGCCTGCAAAATCTGCCGATAGTCCGGGTTGGTGGTGTCGAGCCATGCGCTCTTCATCGTCAGGCCACCGCCCCAGCCGAGCGGGAACATGCACGCGCCCTTCTCGCGAACTTCGGCGAGCTTCTGTTCGAGTTCTTCCAGATTCTTGTCAAGCAGCCCCATGCCCGCCCAGGAGGCGTATTGGCGCTGCAGTGCCAGTAATCCCTGCGCGTACACGTTGACCGATTCGAAAATCTTCGCGCGCGTCACTTCCGGCCACCGGATGGCGCGCCGCACTTCGGGCTGCTGGAAGAAACTCTTTTCGTCCCACACGCCGGTGAAGGCCGTTCCCGGCACCGCCATTTCCGCGAACGACGGCGTGCTCTCATCGGGATGGGTGCCGTCGACAGCTCCCCGCGGGCTCTGCTTCCAGCCCAGCGCGAAGCCGCCGCCGCGAGGTTGCAGCGTCGAGGTGCGTAGCAGGTAAACGTTGAAATTCGTTTCGGCCACCGGGGTGGAATCGCCCGTGCCGACAAACCGCATGCGATTGGTTCCCGCCGGACCGAGCGCCTGTTCTTCCACAGTCTCGGCCGGCCGGCGTGGAGGCCGCTCGCCCTTCACCCGATTGGCGACATCCTGAAGCATGCCGTCGCGCCAGTTGGCGAACACCATTCCCGTGCGGAGCGCGCCCTTCAACGCCGTTCCCGGCAGGTAAGGACCCGACGCGCCGGCGGCGAATGTTGGGATGTGCAGGCTGTCGCCCGCCGCGCGATTCCAGTAGGCGGCATATGCGGTGTTTTCGAATGGAATCCGGCGGCCGGCGAAATTCTGCGCGAACCCGCCCCAGGACGCGAAATCGAGCTTCTCGGCGTTCTTGAGCTGCGCCAGGTAATTGTCCAGACGCGGACCCTTGGCCAGCAGGCGAAAAATGCGCCACTGGTCGAGCACGTTCACGTGGTCCTTCCAGACCATATAATCGATCGGACTAAGCCTACGGCCGTCTCCGACCAGTGTAGGTGTCAGGCACGTGACGCGGTAGCGCATCATCTCACCTCGGGCAGCGGAATGGCCAACGCGAACCCGGAGCGGAACACCGGGTGCGCAAAGCCGTCTGGCGCCACATCGGCGGCCGACCCGCGCGGCGGCACTTCGGCATACACTACCGAGCCCTCCGCCACCATTTGAATTTGTTTTTTTAATTCGCCCGATCCGGCGGGGCTCTCCACTCGCCCGCCGCGGGGCAGGACGGTGTAGTTGCCGCGGCGCCAGTCGACCAAGTCGGCAGCCGCGGGTGTGAAGAGGGAAAGAAGCCAGTGCGGGTGCGAACTAGCGGACGCTGGAGCGAGCGGCTCGGGTTCCGGTGAAGGGTCGAGTCTGACCGGTTCCGATGCCGTCTCGAGTGCGGGAACTTCCGGTTCCTGAGCGGGAGTTTCGGGCTCGGCTAGCGGCGCCACTTCGACAGCGGCAGCTTCCGGTTCGGGCTCGGCTACCGGCGCCACCTGGACAGGGGGAGCTTCAGATTCGGGCGCCGGCGGCTCGGGCTCAACTACCGGCGCCACTTCGACAGGGGGAGCTTCTGGCTCCGGCGCGGGAGGTTCGGGCTCGGCTGCCGGCGCCACCTCGACAGCGGGAGCTTCTGGTTCCGGCGCGGGCGGCTCGGGCAAGACCGCGGCCGCGGCAGCCTCCTCGGATGCGGCGGCACTGACCGCCTCGAGCGCCGGCGTCTCTTCGACTAACTGCACCGCTCCTTCGCGGTCGCGATGCTCTTCGTTTGGTTTGGATTCCGGTTCGACCACGAGCCGCTCAACAACCGGCGGAGCGGCGACCACCGCTTGCGCGATCTCCAACGGCTCAGGTTCCGGTTCCGGCGCCGCGGCTTTCTCCACCGGCGCCGGCAAAATCAAATCCGGGAGCATGCCATCGGTGAACTCCGGCGCTTCCGATCGTCCCCAACCGCGCGAACGCTCTCCGCCGAATCCCGAATCGGCCAGCAGACGAAACGCGGATTTCACTTTAGCCGACCACGCATCGCGCGCGGCCTCATCGGCAAAACCAGCCACGGTCCACAATCCCGAATCGGGGCGGAATTCCAGGCACGCCGTCGAGTGCCGCTCGGCCGCGCCGGTGAGACGGTCGACGCCCGCATTCGAGCGCACCGCGGTGCGGAACGGACCGGGCAAACCGGCTGGCACGAGGCAATCGCTGGGGCCATCGACGCTCCACTCGTTCTCCTTGAGGCGCTCGCCGGCGAAAATCGATTGCACCACTGCCAGGGGAACGAACCGTGCGCCCTTCCACCGGACCTGCTCCGCACGCGTCGAGTGCGACGCGGGCGGCCAGATGGAGCGCGGCGGGATCACGAACGCCGTCTCTCCGAGAAACGGAAAGCACGAACTGAACGAGACTGCCGGCGAACCGGCCCGCGCTGTGGCGTCGAGCCACTCCTCGAGCCAGCCCAGCCGCGACATCGCCGCCGTAACAGCCGAGTAGAGCGAGTCGCTGTGATAAATCACATCGACCCGGTTGCGCGCCCCCGAGCCCGGTCCGATGCGCCAGGGACCGGAGGGACGGAGTTTCACTACCAGTCCCGGATTCATTACTCCTCGTTCATGAAGGAAAAGTTCGCAGCTGTGACCGCAGTCTGAATGGCCGCCAGCGTCGCTCCCGCAGCGATTTCTTTTTCCGCCGCGCCGGTGGCGTAGTGGTTCTTGCCGCGCCACACCACGCGCAGCTTCGAAAAACTCACCCGCCCGCTGCCGCGCGATCCGCCGCCGCCAAGGGTGTCGTCCTCGAGCAGCCGCATGCCTTCGATCACGCGCAGAAACAGAGGCGCGTCCTCGGGGCACAGCACGTCCATCACCAGGCGCGTTTTGAAACGCGCGCCGGCGGGAACGCGCTCGAGAGTGCGCGGATTGGCCTGCGACGTGATGCGGTCGATGGCGTTCTCGCTCTTTACTTCGGTGAGCTCGTCGTCGAGATTTTCGCGCATTTGCGCGGTGATGCTGTCGGGGTCGAGCGGTGCGTCGAACACCGCCAGCCTTGCCGGCGTGGCTTGCGAGGTCTCGAGCGTTTCGCCCTGCACGCGCTCCATCCGGCCTGGATTGCGGCCGAAGAGCAGGCAGATTTCGTCGTCGGGGCGGTCGCTCTGGTGAATGCGCACTTCCTGCCCTTTGCGGCGCGAAAGGTAGACCAGTTCCGCGGGAATCGCCAGGCCGGAGGTCTGCTCCAGCAGCGACCGGATCTTTCCGCGCAGCGAACTGCCGGGGACGTACGGCCGGCCGAACGCGTCTTTCACCACGGGATTATCGGAGCCGCCAATTTCCAGCGATCCCTTGCCCGCACCGACGTGCAGACCGGTCTCGCACGTCATCTCGCCTTCCAGAATCAGCTTGCCGACGAGTTTCAACTCGGTTTGAGAGGTATGTGCGCTCATGCTTTACTCGTTGTAGGCCACAATGGCCTCGAAAAGATCTTTGAACCGTTCGTATCCGCGGGCATCGTTCTTTCGCGTCACCTGGAGCAGCAGTTTTTCGAGCTGATCCAGGCTGCGCAGACCGTGCCGCGCGATGGTATAAGCCAGGCGCGCGCGCAGCATGACGAACTCGTGCTGCCGCTCGTTTTCGGGCGCGCGGACGGCGCGCCGGACCGCGCTATAAAGCCGGCGCAACTGGCTCTTGGTGCCGGAATCCATATCCCGCATGCGGCTCACCACGGCATGCGCCTGATTGTCCAGGTAGAGGCTGTCGCCGATCAGCTTTTCGAGCTCGATCTCCGGCGGCCCCTCCGGCCGCCCGCGGTCGAAGCCGCGCCGTTCGCCGCGGTCTCCGCGTTCGCCGCCTTCACGATGCGGCCCGCCTCCGCCCTGCGGACGGTCGCTGCGCGGACCCCCACGAGGCGGTCCTCCGCCTTCCCTCGGGGGACGGCCTTCCTTTTTCGGTTCCTGCTCTTGTGCCATTTCCTAAACCTCAGTCACTAATCTGGCCCATTCCAGGGCCACCAGGCCCGCGGGCCGCAGTTTCACTTCCGCCGATTTCTTCCCCACGATTTCACTAATAATGTGGCTGCGCAGTTTTTGAAATTCGCGGTCGCGCGTGCCGCTCAAAATCCGGTTGAATCGCCGCTGGAAACGCCACGTGCGCTCCGTCGCGGCCTCGCCCTCAGAGTATGCGTCACGGCGATAGAAGCTCCGCAACTGATACAGGAACTGTTTCGACATGCGGAAATCGTGGATCAAGCGGGTGACGGTGTCCTTGAGCTCCGCCGCGTCGTTCAAGTGCCGCCATTCTAGAATTCGGCCCAGCAGGTAGATGCAATCGCGATCGGCTGCCTTCGCCAGGTCGAGATTGCGGCCGGCATCTTCATACACGCTGGCCAGCGGATAATAAGTTTCCGGCGCCAGCGCGATCGCCATCGAGATGGTCTTTCCTTCCGCGCCCGGATAATCCTTCAGATTCTCTTCGGTGAAGCGGTGGAAAAGCCGTTGTATCTCGCGCGCCAGCGCGATCAATGCGTCCCAGGAGCCGTACACCGCAAAATCGTCGCCGCCGGAATAAATCACGCTCACCTTGCGCCAGAATTCCGGCATCGAGCAGAGAACTTCCAGTTCGCCGGCGAAAAACTGTTTGTAGAGCACCGAAAGAGGTACGTGCTCCTCGATGCTGTGGACGCGGCGCAGTCGCAGTCCGAAATTGTCTACGTCGCCGCGCAACACACCCCAGATCGAACGGCCCTGCGCGCGCCGCGCCAGCGTTTGAACCGGCGCAATGGTCTTGCCATCGTCGCTTGGCGCCGCGTGGCGCGCCAGCATGATGCCGTCCCCGGAAAGGTTGGCCGTGATGCTCCAGGTGTGCTTGCCAGCGCCCGGTGTGATCCTCGCGGGATGGTCTGGCGACCACCCCACCGATGAGGCTTCCCGCACCCTGGCACCCAGTTCCTTGGCGAAATAGGCGTCCGCATCCACATCTTTGGCGAGCGCCCCGGGCCGGAATGCTGCCGCGCCGGCCTCCGCTAGAGGAGCGTTTCGTTTGCTTTGCAACTCGTCGTTCAAGCGCCGGCGAATTACCGCCCAATCTCCCAGGTTGTCGGTCACCGCCCAGATCAGCCGCACGTGCCCGCCGCTCAGTTCCGCCACTTCCCGGGTCGCTGCCGCGAGAAAGTCTTCCGCCGCGCCGCGCGATTCGCCCGGCAGCACCACCAGGAATTGGCCGCCACCGCTAGACCCGAGCAGAATGCGCGCCAACCCCAGTTCCGCGAGCAACGCCCGCGGCAGGACTTCAGAAAGCAGAGTGATCCATTGCGACCGCCCGGCGAGTAGATCTTCGCCGGCCGAGCGCGCAGAACGCCCTTCCGCGTGTCCGGCCACCAGGAACTCCCCAGTGCCCAGAATTTTACCTTGCAACAGGATCTGTTCGGACATTCGAGGCGGACAACCCTTAAGAAACACTCACTTTAGCACAGAATTCTGAGACGTTCCGGGAGCTTTACCGACTCTACCACCGAATGTTACACGCTCCCGCCTTGGCCGCCTCTCTGCTCGTTGCCGCCATCGCGTGCATGGGCCAAACCCGGCCAGCCCCCTCCCACACCGCTCCCCAGCCCGCCAAAACTCCCGCCCGGCAGGCGATGAAATCGGACGCCGAAATCGAAGCTACCATTCGCGCCAAATTTGCCCGCTCCAAAATCAACGTGGAGAAGTTCACTGTTCACGTGCAGGGCGGCGTCGCTACGATCGAAGGTAAAACCAACGTCATCCAGCACAAAGGTACGGCCACACGCCTGGCGAAAACCGGCGGCGCGGTCGCGGTGAATAATCACATTGAGATCAGCGAAGCCGCCCGGCAGAAGGCTGCCGGCAATCTCGATCAGGGGCGCCGGCGCGCCCAGGTCAAACGCGGCGATCCGCGTTCCGAAACCGATTCGGCCCGTTCCCGAAATTGATGCCCGCGAAGATCTCTGAACTTCGGCGCGATTGAGTCCACGGCCGCGGCCAGTTCTCCCTTCGTAACGGTGCCGTCCTTATCGCGGTCCGCGCGATAAAACAGCTCGTTAATCAGTTCGTCCGGAGTCACGTAACCGTCGCCGTCGATATCCGCGTCCATCAGGAACGCGCCCATCGTATCGCTGCCGGATTCCGTTACGCCGACCCGCCCGCTGTGCGTGACGTCTAACTGCTCAAAGATATGATGGCCGGCGTTACGGACGTAATCGGGAACCGTTTCGGCGGTGTCGACAACTCCATCCCCGTCGCGGTCGAGTTTCTCCAACGCCCGCTCGGCGCCGCGCATCTCGGCTGCCGAGATTTCGCCGTCGTGATCGCTATCGAGCGCCCGCAAGAGCGGGTTCGATCGGATATCGGCGCCGCACTCCTCTTTCGTCAGCTTCCCGTCACCGTTACGGTCCAGGCTGAGCAGCGCCGCCGGCGCGGCGATCATTTCGCCCGCAGACAGTGTGCCGTCACGGTCGGCATCGAGCGTCTGGAATAAAAGGATGCGATCGGCGCTGTCCCGTTTCAATAGGAGGCTGGTTCGCTGGCGTTTCAGCTCTTCCGAAATCGGGTTCAACTCCCTGGCGCGATCGAGAAGGGGAAGGGCATCGTCAAAACGGCCGACCGATTGCAGCCAGTCGGCGTACGAACTGTAGGCCACCGCATCCGACGGGTGTTTGTCCACGAGATTGCGCAGGTATTGTTCCGCTAAATCGTCGCGGTGCAGCTTGGCCGCCGCGATCGCGATACTGGTTTGAGCGGCAGGAAAGGCCGGATCGACTGCCAATGTGCGCTGCCAGTAGCGGAGCGCGGTGTCATAGTCGCCCTCTTCATAGGCGACTGCGGCATAGTTGCTCAAAGCCCGCGGATTGCGAGGATTCTTCGCCACTGAATCGCTCCACAACGATGCTTCGGTGAGCCAGACGCGATTCCGTACTCTGGTGGCAATGCCCGCCACAACGAGCAGCACCGTAAGAGCTGTCACGGCGGCAGGTACCAATCCCGGATTTCGAGTGAGCCCTGCGGTGGCTCGGAAGAGCGCGAGCCGAACGCCCCAGATTACCGCCAGCGAAAGCCCGACGAAGCTGAAGAACATGCGATGGTCGTTGGTTATGTCGCGGAGGGGCATGAGGGACGTTGGCAGCAAAGTGGCTAAAAACCAAATGATGCCGAACGCGATCGGTTTCGCGGCGCGAAACCGCCGGCTCGCGGCGAGCGACACCAGCAACACCAGAATGAACAGGTACCCTGCGATTGCCTCCACGCTCCATGGCCGTACGGAATGCCAGCCCGGATCCACATTCAAGCTCGTTGGCAGAAAGAACGACTTGAAATAATGCAATGCGACGTACGGCTGGGTAACGCGATAGGCGCCGGGAGACAGCGCGCCAGGGTTCCATCTGGCCGGCTGCATGCGCTTCAAAAGAAATGCCATTGCCGCCGCGAGCGCCAGTGACGGCGTCACTGCACCGCTCACGAACCTCCACTTGCCCCGCGGCGGAGTGCCCCCCAGTTCGAACAGAAGAACGTACCCCGCCAGAAGCAGCGGGAAGATTAGCGCCGGTGGCTTGGCCAGCATCGCCAGGGCTGCCGGCGCAAGGTACCAGCCGAATTTTCGCTGCGACGGGTAACGTATGAAAAGATACAGGCTGGCGATCGATCCCAGCGCGTTGTAAACCTCCGAGCGCTGGATGATGTAATTGATGGTTTCGGCATTGGCCGGGTGGTAGCCGTACACTGCCGCTGCCGCCAGAGCGACCCAGACGTTAGAGGGGTGCGGATCGGCGGCATCCATCAGACGTTCGAACAGAACGAACATCAACACGACTTGCAGCGAGAACCAGACAAAGGTCGAAAGGTGAAAGAAGAAAACGTTCAATCCACCGGCGAGCCAATAGTCCAGGGCGAGCGAAGCGGTGGTTACAGGCCGGTAAGTGCGCTGCTCCGGCGCCGCGCTGAACAGTGTAGGATCTACGAACGCCCGCAGGATCGTCCCCGGCTGGCGGATTGCGGGGTTTTGCGGAATCGCTTTGGTGTCATCGAACTGAAAATCATTCCGGAAATGGTTGGAATAAAGAATGAGGAGACTGACAACGAACACCAGGCTGTAAGCGCACCGCTTCATTGTGTCGAGCCATCACCCAGGTCTTGGTTTCAAGGGTGCACTACGGTGGAAGGATTGGAAAGGCCCGAAGGAGCTACGGACCGATCCGATAAGTCGTCTTCTGTGGTTCGGCTTACGATAAACTCATCGTGCTACGTGCCGGATCACACACGCTCTACCAATTTTGCCCATAAATCGGCCAGGGTTTGGCCTGAGTTAGAATATCGGGTACAAGGGCCCGTAGCTCAGGTGGATAGAGCATCAGCCTTCTAAGCTGAGGGTCGCGCGTTCGAGTCGCGCCGGGCCTACCAGCTATCTTCGCCATGCTTATCTGGCGCACAGGGGTTGCGGTGGGCTCTACGGGCTCTACCCCGAAAATTGGGGCAAGGGATTACTTTCAGTTGGGATTTTGCTAGCGTGAGCTAAGGCTGTAACCTCTTCCCTTGCCAGTCAGCCGCCAACATCCGCTGCCCATCCAACGCCTGGGTCAGCGCCATGGCGGCCCAAGCCGTTGCCCACTCGCTGATCCACTGATCCCGCTCGTACGGAAAGCCACCGTCAAAGTAGGCCTGAATTCGCGGCGAGCGGCTCCTCACGAACCACGAGCCGTCGTCCCGCTGCGTGTTCAGCAGAAAGCTCACCCCCTTGCGGTAAGCGGCCTGCCTCGGCGACACACCTCCGGCGACAGCCAGCGCATAAAGCGACTCGCCGGTGCCATAAGCATCGCTCGCTAAGCCTTCCTGCTGCTGCCACCCCCCATCCGCCTGCTGGCGATCCAAGATTGCCTTCGCCAGCTTTGTGAGCGCTTGACTCTGCTCTCCGGCCCAATACAACCCGAGTAACTGCATGTTGCGATCTTCGGCCGTCACCGGCTTAGCGCCTTCCAGCCAGCGGCGCGCCTTGTCGACTCTGGCCGACATTTCGGCGGCTCGGCCCGGCGGACCGTATACCTTGAGCGCCCGCAGGCACAGCGCGGTACGAAAGAAATCCCCTTCCTCCCCCGGTGGCCGCGCAGCCGCGCCGATATGAAACGATCCGTTTTGTGACTGTGTCGCCGCAATGTTCACCACCATGCCATCGGTGAGCCTGTCCGGCGAGTGCCCGGCCAATGCCAGCCCAGCCAGAGGGTAGGCAAGTTGCTCCTCCGCGCCCGCCGGGTCCATGCGTTCGAAGAGCGGCTCCGGCGGATAAACGGCTTCGAGCATCCGGACGCGTTCCCGCGCGGCGTTGTCGTCGACGTGCAGTCCCTTTGCACGCGCCTCCGCAACCACCATATCGGTCATACTCTGCGCGTGGCACGAGACGCACCCGCTATTGGCGAAGAAACTCCAGCCGGTTTTTTCCATTAACGTCACGGCACGCTGGGCCGCAAGCTTCGGATCCAGCGTTTTCTCCGCGACCACGGCCGCTCGCGGCATTTCAGCCGCCGGCACCTTAAGCAGTCCGGTACCGGCAGGCAACGCGAACCGTCTCGCCCAATCCGTAGCCGTCTCTCCGAGTTTGCTTTTGATGTTCGCGTCGGCGCCGTGCTCGATCAACATTCGGATCACCGCGGGGTCCTGGTGATCGGTGGCCACCGCCAGCATCAGAGGGGTCATACCGCGGACATCCTGCGCATTCACATCCGCCCCGGCGTCCAGCAACGTCCGGATGAGTTCCGGCGGCCCGAATGGAGCGGACATGAGCAAAGCGGTCAGTGAACCAAATTCCGAAGGTCCATTCTTGGAGGGAAGCCCCATCACGGGCCGGCTCACCGCGTTCACTTTTGCCCCGTGCGCCAGGAGCAGCTTCACGGCAGCCAGATTGCCGTTCCATCCCGCGGCCATCATCAGCGGAGTAATGCCGGGCAAATCCGCGGCATTCACGTCGATGCCCGCGCCGATGAGCATGCGAATGGTTTCCGTGTCGTTGCCCAACGTGGCCGCGCGGAGCGCGGTAGTTTTCAGGAAATCGGTAGCCTTTGCGTCGGCGCCATTGTCGAGCAGGAATTGCACCACGCCGGCCGAATTGTCGCTCATGGCGGCGATCAGCAAAGCGGTCCGGCCCCGCTTGGTCGCGGCATTGACGTTCGCTCCGTGCGCAACCAGCAGTTTCACCTTCGCCAGGTTGGTCGCCGACCAGACCAGAGCGGTGGCGCCGGAATTGTTTTGGGCGTTCACATCCGCGCCGGCGTCGATCAGGAGCTTCATGGCGTCCAGGGAACCGACGACGGCGGCGTATTGCAGCGGAGTCTCTCCGCGCGCGTCGCGGGTATTGACGCCGGCGCTCTGCTGAAGGAGCGATCGAAGACCGGTGAGGTCGTTCGCACGGATCGCGTCATAGAAGCGGGCGCTGATCGGCCCATCTGCCAGCAAGGTATTGACGGCAAGCAGAGAGGAGATTACCCAGAGAAGTGATTTCATTCGCGGTGCTCGAAGAAATCATATACTCAAGGCTCGACCGCAGCAACAGGAGCGGGAAATGTCCCTTGCGGTCGCGGCTCTCCAGGTTGGTGAACCGCGACCAATGAGGCGAAGCGTCAGAGCTTCTGCGTGGCTACCCCTACCAGCAGGTTCTTGTAAATTTCCAGGCATTGTTCGGCTTTTTGTAACGCCGCGAGGCTCTTCGCCAACCCCTTCCTCTTCAGGGGATTCCAGCTCTTGGCTCTCTCGTTGCAGAAGGCCTGGAACTGCTTGACGTGGTCCGCCGCAATCGCGATCTTATCGGCGGCGGCATGGGCCTGCTTGGCGAAAGTTGCCTTGCAGGCGTCCACGTCTCTCTCGGCAACATCCAGAACTTTGGCGAGTTGTTGCAGCGCGGCGTCGTTTCGGGCCACTTCGGCGAACGTCTTGTTAGCCGCCACTTTCATCTTGTTGGCGATTGCGTGGAAGGCCTGCTCCATCTTGTTGCGGCCCAGCCAGATCTTTCCTTCGATCACCTTCAGGCCCTGCACTTCGTGTTCGGCTGCGTTCAGGGCAGCCTTCATCTTGTTCAAAAGGTCCGCGGCTTTCTGTCCCATCGTCGATTCTCCTTTGCCATCTCGCAGCGCGATTACTCGTCCGCGGTTACCAGCTCCTGGTCCGATTCGATCTCTTTCTCCGCTTCCGCCGTCGCTCGCTGCATCTCGCTGAGCTTATCCATCGAGGCTTTGAAGCCTTTGCTGGACGCCTGGTTGGCCGCCATCGCCTTCTGGATGTCGGCGAATTTCATACCGTCCAATTTCATCTCGAGTTCTCCTCCTGAGCGGCCGCCGCGGGCGGCGGACGGCCTTCGCTTATGTACTACGGAAACGGTTTGGAGGGGTTACAGGTCCGGCGAATAAAGAACCGTTACCCGATCTTGACAAAATATCACTTTAGACATAATCTAAAATTTCAATGAACCCCGAGGCGATCCGGCAGTCTCTGGAAACCAGCGGCTTGCGGTGTACTCCGCAACGTTACTCTGTGATGGCCTTCCTGATGGACCACACCGGCCATCCCACCGCCGCCGAAATCTTCGCGGCCGTCAATCGCGCTGATCCGCGCTCTTCCCGGGCTACCACTTACAACAATCTCCGAGACCTGGTGCGGGCCGGCCTGGTGCGCGAAGTGGCCGTCGAGGGACGCGCCGCGCGGTTCGACGCCAAAAGCATGCGCCACCACCATTTCATTTGCGATCGCTGCGGCGCCGTGGAAGATCTGGAGTGGTACGATGTGCCCAAGCCCCCTGCGGGCTCTCTCGGCAAAAGGATTCTTCGCGAAAGCGAGCTCATTTTTCGCGGGCTCTGCCCAAAGTGCGCTCCGCGGCACGCTCCCCGTTAAGTGCCGCAAGCGCGTGGATGCGATGAAGGCGAGTGTCAACCGGCCCTCGCGTTCGCCGCAGTTTTTGGACTAATTCAAAAAGGGAGGATGAATCAATGGAAAAAGAACTTACTACCGCGGCGGGGGTGACTGCTCCCGCCAATCAGCCGCAAACTACCGGGACCGAATCGAAATGTCCGGTAGCCCATGCCAACGGCGGACACCGGGCGATGGGGCCGACCAACGCCGAGTGGTGGCCGAATCAGTTGAACCTCAAGATCCTGCATCAGAACAGCCCCTTGTCCAATCCCATGGCCAAGGCCTTCAACTACGCCGAGGAGTTCAAGACCCTCGATCTCGATGCCGTCGTCAAAGACCTCCATGCCCTGATGACCGACTCTCAGGAATGGTGGCCGGCCGACTTCGGCCACTACGGACCGTTCTTCATTCGCATGGCGTGGCACAGCGCCGGTACATACCGGACCGGCGACGGCCGCGGCGGCGCAGGCGCCGGCACGCAGCGTTTCGCGCCCCTCAACAGCTGGCCCGATAACGTCAACCTCGATAAGGCGCGCCGCCTGCTCTGGCCCATCAAGCAGAAATACGGCCGCAAAATCTCCTGGGCCGACCTTATGATTCTCGCCGGCAACGTCGCGCTGGAATCGATGGGATTTAAGACTTTCGGTTTCGCCGGCGGGCGCCCGGACGTCTGGGAAGCGCCGGAGGACATCTTCTGGGGTCCCGAGGGTAAGTGGCTCGCCGACGAGCGCTACCGGGGCGAGCGCCAGCTCGACAATCCTCTCGCCGCGGTTCAAATGGGCCTCATTTACGTGAACCCCGAAGGGCCCAACCGCAACCCCGATCCCGTCGCCGCGGCCAAGGATATCCGCGAGACCTTCGCGCGCATGGCCATGAATGACGAGGAAACCGTCGCGCTCATCGCCGGCGGCCACACCTTCGGCAAAACCCACGGCGCCGCCGATCCCAACAAGTATGTCGGCCCCGAACCCGAAGCCGCACCTATCGAAGACCAGGGCCTTGGATGGAAAAACACCTACGGCAACGGCCACAGCGGCCACACCATCGGCAGTGGTCTCGAAGTCACCTGGACCAAGACCCCGGTGAAGTGGAGCAACAACTTCCTGGAGAACCTTTTCAACTACGAGTGGGAACTGACCGCGAGCCCGGCCGGCGCGCATCAGTGGAAGCCCAAGGGCGATGCCGGCGCCGGCACCGTTCCCGATGCCCACGATCACTCCAAGCGGCACGCTCCGACCATGCTCACCACGGACCTCGCGTTGCGGTTCGATCCCATTTATGGTCCCATCTCCAAGCGCTTCCTCGATCATCCGCAGGAGTTCGCCGACGCTTTCGCCAAGGCCTGGTTTAAGCTGACCCACCGCGACATGGGTCCGATCTCCCGCTACCTCGGCCCGCTCGTTCCCAAAGAGCCGCAACTCTGGCAGGATCCTCTTCCCGCGGTCGATCACAAACTGATCGGCGACGCCGACATCGCGGCTCTGAAGGCCAAGATCCTCGCATCGGGCCTCTCGATCTCGCAGTTGGTCTCCACCGCATGGGCTTCGGCAGCGACCTTCCGCGGCTCCGATAAGCGCGGCGGCGCCAACGGCGCGCGCGTCCGCCTCTCGCCGCAAAAGGATTGGGAAGTGAACCAGCCGGCCGAACTTGCCAAGGCCCTCCACACGCTGGAAGGTATCCAGAAGCAGTTCAATAGCTCGCAATCGAACGGAAAGAAAGTTTCCCTCGCCGACGTGATCGTTCTCGGCGGGTGCGCTGCCATCGAAGAAGCTGCGAAGCGCGGCGGCCACAGCGTCAAGGTCCCCTTCACGCCCGGCCGCACCGATGCCTCGCAAGACCAGACCGACGTTCAGTCCTTTGCCGTCCTCGAGCCGAAAGCGGACGCGTTCCGCAACTACCTCGGCAAGGAACGCCGCTTGTCCGCGGAAGATCTGATGATCGACCGCGCGCAACTTCTCACCCTCACCGCCCCCGAAATGACGGTGCTCATCGGCGGCATGCGCGCCCTGAATGCCAACGCCGGCCACTCCAGGCACGGCGTCTTTACCAATCGCCCCGAAACCCTGACCAACGATTTCTTCGTCAACCTCCTCGACATGAGTACCCGTTGGCAGCCTTCCGCGATATCCGAAGATGTGTACGAAGGCCACGACCGGGCGTCCGGCGCACTCAAGTGGACCGGCACCCGTGTGGACCTCGTCTTCGGTTCCAACTCCCAACTCCGCGCGCTAGCCGAAGTCTACGCGTCCAGCGACTCGAAGGAGATGTTCGTGAACGACTTCGTCTCCGCCTGGAATAAAGTCATGAACGCCGACCGCTTCGAACTCGCGTGAAAAAAGCCGTTCCACGCAGAGGGCACGGAGTACTGTAACCCTCTGTGCCCTCTGCGTGAACCTCTTTCTTACTCCGCCCGAAGCGACACCGTCGGATCCACATTCGCCGCCCGGCGCGCGGGAATGTATCCGGCCAAAAGCGCCGCTCCAGTCAGCATCGCCGAAACCGCAAGCAGCGTCGCCGGGTCGTCTGCCCTGACCCCGTACAATAGCCGCGAGAACCGCGAGACCACTCTCGTAAGAACCAAGGTCGCCGCCACTCCAGTCGCCACCCCGGTGACCGCTAACTGAACACCCTGCCCCGCGATCAACCGCAGAATATCCGCCCGCGTGGCGCCGAGCGCCATTCGGACGCCGATTTCATTCACCCTCCGTGCCGTGGAACAGGAAACCACGCCCAGGATTCCCACGAACGCCAGCACCAGCGCGAGCGCCGCGAACGCCGTCATGAGCAGCATCGGAAAGCGCTGCCGTCCCATCGACCTTGACACCACGTCCTGCATCGTTCGCACATTGTAGACCGGCTGGTCATCCATCGCTTCGCGGATTCCCGCCATCACCCCGGTAGTCCTTCCGCGAGTCCGCGCTACCACCGCGATCTCGCTGCGAAAAACCTTCATCGTGTCATCCGGCAGCTGGTAGAGCGAAAAATAGATCTGCGGCTTCTCGCCCACCGAGCCGTCGAGCCCGTAATGATCCACGTGCCCCACAATCCCGACAATCTCGGCGCTCACGTTCCTGTCCGCACCCCAATGCGGAATGGTGATGCTCTGGCCAATGGCGTCTTTTCCCGGAAAGAATCGGCGTGCCATTAGGTTGTCCACCACAACCACCAGATTGGAATCATGGTTGTCTGCCCGCCTCAAGAAACGCCCCTTCAGCAGCGCGATCCGCATGGCATCTTCGTAATCCGGACCGACCGGATAGTAGACCGCCCGCGGAATTTCCGCCATCGACGCCGGCTGGTGCGGGCCAACCCAGAACGGGCCTTCATTCGATCCGCCGCCCATCGGCACTAGCGCCGTGATGGCCGCCGCCGAGACGCCCGGAACCTTGTGGATGCGATCCGTCAACCTCTCGTAGTAGGTGCGGATGCCATCCGGAGAAAAGCTCGCCTCGCGCGGCAGCCCCGCTTGGAACGTAATCACGTTCCGGGCGTCGAAGCCCGGATTGACCGCCCAGAGATTTTGGATGGTGCGGAAGAGCAGTCCGCCGCCGGTAAGCAACACCATCGCCAGCGCCACCTGCACCACCACCAGCACGCGTTCCGTGCGTGGATTTCCGCCGGCCACTCCCCGGCCGCCTGCCTTGAGCGCCGGCTGCACATCCGCCTTCGAGTTCTGGAGCGCGGGAAATGATCCGAACAGCCACCCCACCGCCAGCGAAACCGCGAGCGCAAACAGCAGTACCGGAGTATGCAAACCGATGTTGGCTGCGCGCGGGATGGTTCCCGGCGCGGCGGCCAGCGCGACTCTCACGCTCCATTTCGCGATTGCCAGCCCCGCCACGGCCCCCGTCACCGAAAGCATCAAACTCTCCGGAATGGCCTGCCGTGCGATCTGCTTCCGGCTAGCTCCCAACGCCATCCGGACGGCATACTCGTGCGTTCGCGCAGCCGATCGCGCCAGCATCAGATTGGCGACGTTCACGCAGGCGATCAGCAAAACCAGCCCGACCGCGCCCAGCAGCAACGCCAGCGTTGCGCCGATGTCCCCCACCAGGGCCTGTTTCAGAGGCACGACCGATGCGCCCAGCCCCCGTTCGGTCGCCGGATTGAGATCGTCGATATGCTCCTGAACGGTATTCATTTCCGCCAGCGCCTGCCCGGCGCCGATCTGCGGACGGAGGCGCGCGACGCAAAGAATGTCGTGTACCGTCCGATCGTCTATATAGTGCGGATTCCGCTGCGCGATCGGCGTGTATACATCCGCCTGCGTTTCGTCGAACCGGAAGCCTGGCTTGAGCGCGCCCACCACCGTATAATCCACGCCATTCAACGTAAGCGTCTTGCCAATGGCCGAAGGGCTGCCGCCGAAGCGTCCCCGCAGAAGGCGGTCGCTGATGACCGCCGCGGGCGCGCCTCCCACCTTGTCTTCCTCGGCGGAAAAACTGCGTCCGTAGGCAAGCTGAACTCCCACCGTCCCGAAGAAATTCGCCGACACCTCCTTGCCGCCGAGGTGCTCGGGAGTACCGGGTGCTGTGAGATCGAATCCCTCGTTGGCGAGTGCGGCCATTTGTTCGAACGACCGGGCCTCCCGCTGCCAGTCGAGAAAATCGGGATACGAAAGGTAGGTGGCGTACCCCAGGGTCCGATTGAACAGCGCCACAATCACCAGTTGGTCGGGATGCGGAAACGGCAGCGGATCGAGAACCACGCCCTCCAGCACGCTGAAGACCGCGGTGTTGGCTCCGATTCCCAACGCCAGAGTCGCGATCACGGCCGTCGCCATCCCGGGGCTCCTTCGCAAGGAACGGAACGCGTACCGGAAATTCCGAAAGATCTGGCCCAACCACTCCACGTAGCCAGCATAACGAAGCGGACCTCGGGCTTGCCGGCCGCGAGGCGCCGTTGCGCGAGGAGATATGTCCCAAGCTTCGGCCGTCCGGCCGGTATCGGTGGCTCGCCGGCTATTACGACCCGCTGTTTACCGGCTTTCGACAATTTAATCGGAAGCGACTCGATAGACGCTTGCGATCTCAAACTCCGCAAAGCCTGGTGCGAGTGCGAGTGGTTCGTGCGCGGGGGATGTCTCCGCCGCCGCCACACCGAGCGCGTGGCAAGAGGGTTTGGACGCACACAGAGATTCGCGGCGCCCTGGCTGCGGCCGGCTTCTCTCAAATCCAGAGGTGGGACGCCGCTCAATTGCGCCGGGCGATTTCCTGGATACCGAGGCTGCCTCAGCTACCTCGCCCGCAAGCGAGATCTCTCTACTTCGCGAGCGAGTGCAGGTAGTCGCGAACCGCGATTTGCCCGAAGAACCCCGCGTGCCCTTCGGGATCGGCGTGATACAGATCGTCCGTGATGGTGACGTCCGCACCTCTTCGGATCAGTAACAGCACCATGGAGAGATGGCCGGACTGCGCTGCGATGTGCAGCGCCGTTACCCCCTGGCCGTGCGTGGGACCGCCAAAACTGGCCTTCTGATTGACCGTCGCTCCATGATCGATCAGCCATTCGGCCGTCTCCAGACGGTTGCGCGACGCGGCCCAAATGAGCGCCGTGCCCCGGTAGGGGTCGGCATCCAGGAGCGCTCCTGCGCGCACCAACCGCGCGAGCACTTCCGTCCGCCCGCTTTTCGACGCCCATACCAGGGCTTCGTCGAGAACCTGCTGCGGGTCCGCGGACGGTTGCCAGTCCGGGAATCCGCTGTGCGGCCGGTAGAATCCGCGCGCCGCGCAGGCTTCGGCGGTGAGTTTCTGCTCCGCGCTGAAGCACTGCTCCAGCAATTCACGATTCCCGAGCCCGGCTGCCACCCGGAGATTTCCCGGCGCGAAGGAGTAATCGCCCAGCAAATCCGCCGTCTCGCGATGTCCCCAGAACAGCGCCACAATGAGTGGAGTGCCTCCCGCTCCGTGAGCGTCCGCATCCAGGTCCGCCCCGCTGCGAATCAATAGCTCCGCTGCATCGCGTTGATTGGAGTATGCCGCCTGATGCAACGGCGTCCAACCGCGGTCGTTCACGTCGTTCACATCCGCGCCCGCGTCGAGCAGAGGCTGAATCATCGCCATCCCGACGCTGCGATCCGCTTTTGCAGTCAGGCTCACCGCCAGGTTCAGCAGCGTGTTCCCATTGGTGCCGCGCTCTTTCGTAAGCTGCGGATTGCGTTCGAGCAGCGCTTTTACTGCCGCAACGTCGCGCGCTTGCAGAGCCTGGAACGCCGCCAGAAACGGTTCGCCCGCCGCCGCTCGCGGATCGGACGCCAGCCGGTTGATCCGCTCCGCCAAATCGTCCCAGCTATCGAACCCGTGCTCCCGGGCGTACACCAGCCGCGCGTCTTCCTCGCTGAATGGCGCCTGGAGAATTTCCTCGTCCGAACACCCGGAAAAACGCGGATGCCATTCGCGAATCTGTTCCAAAGCCGCCGGACCCGCCGATTGCCTCGTCCGCACCAGCCCCTGAACCCGGTCCGCGATCCACTTTACGTCCGCCACAAACACTCTCGTATGGCGTCCCTGCGTGGATCCCTCCGCGTAAGCTCTGAGTTTGGTCCAACTGGCGAAGCCCTGCTCTCGCGCGATGACGAACTGAGCGTCGTGCAACGCCATCTCCTGCCGCACCGCAGTGTCGCCGGTTTGCGCCCAGCGGCGATGCCGCGATCGCAGCCGTGCCAGCGCGTCCGTGTTGCCGCTGCGCACCGCGCGCAAGAGTTCGCGCGCCTGTTTCTTCTGCTGTTCGAGATTCAAGATAACCTCCTTCGTGTGGCCTGGTCCGCATAGCAGGCGAAAGAGGATCTTCAAAAGAGAAAGCCTGAAATCTCGGGTGGGCGCCGCCCTTTCCGCGGACAGGACGCGCCCCGCGCACGTCTGGAATCAGCTTACCACGCTCCCGCGCCGGCCTCCCTAAGCCATTTCCGTAATTCCGCCGATTCATAAACTGGAATGATCGCGCGCGCGGTTTTGCTTTTTGCCTTGGCTGTTCCGGCTGCCTCGGGAAGGCCGGGCATGCCGGCGTTTTTCGTCGCCAACCGGGGTCAGGCTCCGCGCGCCGTTCGCTTTATAGCACAAAGCTCCGGCTTCACCGCTTATTTCCTGCCGCGCGAGATCCTGATCCGCAGCCATGGAGCACAAGTGCGCGTCGAATTCGAGGGGGCGGATCCCGAAGCCACGATGGAAGGTGAGCAGCCCCTGGCGGGCCGGGCCAGTTTTTTCGCCGGTGACGCCGCGCGCTGGCGCGCCGGTGTTCCGACGTTCGGCGCCGTCCGCTACCGCAATCTTTATCCCGGAATCGATATGGTCTTTGGCACTGAAGGTCCGCGCCTGAAGTCGGAATTCGTGGTAGCTGCCGGAAGGAAAGCCGCGCGCATCCGCATCCGGTATCGCGGCGCCCGTCCCGTGCTCACCGCGGACGGGAGCTTATCGGTCGAACTCGGGCCCGAGCGCCTGACCGAATCCCCGCCGTACATCTATCAGGAACGCGACGGGAACAAACTTCGCGTCGAAGGTCACTTCGCCATCCGCCCCGATGGGGCCGTGAGTTTTGCTGTGGGCGCCTACGATCCAATGAGCCCGCTGATGATCGATCCGCTGCTCGGCTACAGCACGTCCGTCGGCGCCAGCGGTTTCAGCGCCGCGACGGCCATCGCCGTGGACAGCTCCGGCGCCGCGTATATTGCCGGCTATACCGATTCCGATTCGCTCCCCACTGCCAACCCGGCGCAGAATTTCAACCGCGGAAGCGTTTCGGTATTTGTCGCCAAGCTTAATCCCGCCGGCGACGGCTTGGAATATTGCACCTACCTGGGAGGGTCGGACGACGACCGCGCCTACGGAATCGCCGTGGATTCCAGCGGAGCGGCTTACGTCACCGGCACGACTACTTCTCCCGATTTCCCTACGCTGTACCCCGCGCAAAGCAGTCTGGAGGGATCGCGCAATGCCTTCGTGTTCAAGCTCAATCCCATGGGCGACATGCTGGTGTTCAGCACCTTCTTGGGTGGTGGCGGCGCCGATACCGCTTATGGAATCGCCCTGGATGCAGCAGGCGATTCCTACATCGTGGGCGACACTACTTCGCTGAATTTCCCCGCCGGCGGATATCAGACTTCAAACCGCGGCGGGCAAGACGCGTTCGTGGCAGAGCTGAGCGCCAGCGGCCGGCAATTGCTGTTCGGCACGTATCTCGGCGGTGCGGGCGCCGATCATGGCGGCGCCATCGCGCTGGATCCTTCGGGTACCATCTACATCACCGGCTATACGTGGTCGAGCAACTTCCCCACGGCGACGCCATACCAGAAAGCTATCGCCGGGCCGTGCAATGCCTTCATCGCCCGGCTCGACACCAGCGGCGACAGGCTGCTCTTCAGCACGTATCTCGGCGGCAGCGGCTGCACCATGATGTATCCGGAGACCGGGCAAGGGATCGCGGTCGACGCGCAGGGCAACGCGTATGTCGCAGGCGTCACCAGTTCCGGCGACTTCCCCCGATTGAATGCCATCCAGCCGCAATTGGAAGGCTCCACCGACGCTTTCGTGGCCAAGTTCAACTCCCAGGGAAGTTTGCTGTTCAGCACGTACATGGGTGGGTCCGGCGTAGACCTGGGAAATGCCATCGCCCTCGACGCCAGCGGCTCCATCTACGTGGTGGGGTACACCTATTCCACCGATTTTCCAGTTACCGGCGGCGCCATCCAGACCGCTAACGCCGGGGGCTGCGATGCTTTCCTGTTCAAGTTAAGCCCCTCGGGCGATACCTTGCTGTATGCCACCTACCTCGGGGGAAGCGGCGCAGACACGGCGTCCGGAGTAGCGCTCGATAGCAGCGCGAACGTTTATCTGGGAGGGTGGACGTTGTCCGCGAATTTTCCGGCGTTGCCTGACTGAGCACGCCGCAGACACCGTCTTTGGCGTTGCGGCCGCAGGCTCAGGATCGGTGGGCGATCCCGGGGTCTTCGATGGCGAGGAGCGT
>Ga0335073_10000851_pt1 | contig 40105 bp, 33 predicted proteins | sample Lox_Sample_22_FD_207093 | JGI IMG/M metagenome (GOLD analysis project Ga0335073, IMG submission 207093) | Soil microbial communities from Loxahatchee National Wildlife Refuge, Florida, United States - Lox_Sample_2.2 | ecosystem: Environmental > Terrestrial > Soil > Wetlands | place: USA... | reverse complement strand
GGTCGGTTTCTACTACTACAGTGTTGAAATCAGCCATTCTGTCGTTCTCCTCTCAGTTGGTCAACTCAAACACTTCCGCCATCCCGAGCGATGCCGGCTCGGTGTACAGAGCGGTTGAGTTCAGGTCGGCCTTGGTGTCATACCCGCCATCCGGCACTGCCTTCCCTTCCGCCGTCGTGCGGATCGGGAATTTGAAGCGCTTGATGGTGCCGTTGCGGAATTTCACGGTCCAAAGAATGGAATCCGTGGAACGCATCGGCGTCGCGGAAGCACCCAACGGTACGAAGTCCGCGTAGCTGCGGATCTCGACGGCCTGAGTGGGACAGATCTTGACGCAGTTGTAGCATTCCCAGCACATCGAGACGTCCCGGTTGTAAGCCTTCATCTTTTCTTTGTCCAGAACCATCAGGTCGTTGGGGCAAATATGCTGGCAAGCCGTCTTGTCCAGCGCTTTGCACCCATCGCACTTGTCCGGATTTACATAACTCGGCATTAGTCCACCTTTCTTTCGACGGAATCGCTGCTACCGTTCTCGCGATTCCGCTTCTTGTGACGTTGATAAAAACACTGCCGGCGCCCGTACTGGCCGAACCTGCAGATCTCACGAAAGTAGATCTCGCACTGCATGCACTCCCCGCCGGGATCCGGACCGCTGCTGATAATGGTCCCGGCCAGGCGGTCCAAAAGCTCAGACGTTCTTCTCAGTTCTTCCGGTGTGAATTGCCCGAGCGCCATTCTCGCCCGGTTGTCGCGGGCCGCCTGGTAGGCTTCCATGAGTTTTCGGCTGGTGTCGGTCAGGGACAGGTGGAAAGTGCGCCGGTCCTCGGCTGGAGCCGTCCGCTCCAGCAGTTTTCGCCGCACCAGCTTATCTACGGCTTTGCTGGCGCCGCCGCAGGTCACTCCTAAAAATGCCGCGGCATTGCCGATGCTGAGCGTATCGGTATGGGCCACCAGGTACAGCAGCTTGAGCTGTGCGAATGTCAGGCTGTCGCCGGCCACTTCGCGCAGTACGGTCCGTTCGATCACTTCGCGAACCGACCAAGCCAGCACTCTTGCGCTGCTCAGAAACTCGTTGCTCAACTCGGGCGGAATCAACTCCGCAGTCGAGCTGTCACGGCTTTGCTGCATCGAGATCGTTAACCTACTCGACAGTAATCCGAGTCAACAATCCAGGCAAATTTTCAGAGCTTTATATCTGATATTGGAACCACGCTACCTGTTCCCGCCTGTCAATGCTGGACTTAGCGGAACACCTGGCGCTCTGCGTCGCGCCCAACGCAGCTGGTTCGTGGCGTTTTTCGACGAATCGGGCTTTTCTTCGCCATTCCCGGCTTGGCAATCGCCGAAATTCCCGATGCCGTCGATTTCAATCCCGGATTTTGTCGAGTGACGCCGCTAAACGGCGCAGTTGTAGCCACCGGGGAGACACGCGATGGGGAAAACTACATCGGGCGGGCAACAATCAACTGCGTTCCGCCCGGAATCGGCTCCTGCCGCTCGACGCGCAATCCGGCATTTTCGAGTTCGGATAGAATCCGCGACTGCGACCAGTTGCGGCTGCCGCCCAGCACCACGTGGCGGCCGAAAGCCGAGAGAACTGCCTCCTGGGGTGTCACGGCGTTCGACGACAGGAACGAATCGTGCACGATGAGCAGGCCATCCGGCGTCAACCCACCCGCCGCAGCCTTCAATACCGGACCGAATTGCTGGCGTTCGCAGCACTCCAGCAATCCAGACAGGACCACCGCGCCGTAACGGCAGCCATTCAGGCCGATGGCTGACGCCGGGTCGCGTACTTCACGGCTCTCGAACGGGTTGCAGCTATTCCAGACAGTGTTCGGCCAACGGTTTGAGGCCAGTTCGTGGAAGGTCCGACCGCCCCAGCCCACGAATAACCCCGAGCCCAGGGCGGTGAGGTCGAGTTTCTCGGCCACGTATGGCAGGGCGTACCTGGCGAGGCATTCGCAGGAGGCTTCGCGGAGATGACTCGGGTCGTTGGCCGCGATATCCTGGCGGCCATTCAACACGTAAGTGCCTACCGACGACAGGGTCATGGTCTGCGCCCCATGGTAGAGCAGCGCCGGACGCAGGCTCTGGGGGGAATTTTTCACGAGATAGCGGCTGGCCAGTTCCAGATTGCGGTATCCATCCACGCTCGCTTCCAGTAGCCCCATGGAAACTAGGCACTCCAGAACTTCCGCCAGCCCCATGCGATTCAGCCCCAGTTCGCGGGCTAACTCGGAAGCGGATTTCCATTCCGCCAAACGGTCGAATAGCGAAGTCGCCAGCGCGAAGCGCAGAACCTGCGTGCCGATCCCGCCAGTCGCGATACGCAGCAACTGTTCGGGCGAAGGTGCTGGTTGAAACGCGGGACTCGAATCCGGGCGCCGCCGCAAGTCGCGCTGTGCACCGCGCAGTTTTCCGCGCATCCGGACCACTTCCCCCACCACCAGAGTGGCGGGCGGATTGATTCCCGCGCGGGCCACTTCCGCCGCGATTGTGGCAAGCGTCGCCGTCACCACCTGCTCGCCATGCCAAAATGCCATCTGGATCATTGCCGCCGGCGTTTCCGGGCTGCGGCCGTGCGCGATCAGTTCGGCGGCGATGCGCTCCACGCCGCTCACCGCCATCAGGAAGACCAGCGTGTCCACTCCGGCGAACGCCTTCCAGTTGAGCCGGCTGTGTTCGCGATTAGCCTCGTGACCGGTAACGATCGCCACTGCGGAGCCGGCCTCGCGGTGCGTCACCGGAATGCCCGCGCTGAGCGGTGCGGCTAAAGCCGAAGAGACTCCCGGGACTACTTCGAATGGAATCTCGCGATCGGCCAGGTATTCCGCTTCCTCGCCGCCGCGTCCGAACAGAAACGGATCGCCGCCCTTGAGGCGGACAACCATCTTGCCCTCCCGAGCCTTGGCGACGAGCAGTTCGTGGATTTCGTCCTGGCGCGATTCGTGTGAGCCGACGGATTTTCCCAGATAAATGCGCTCGGCCGAAGACTTGGCGATGGCCAGAACCTCTTCCTGAACGAGGCGGTCGTACACGATTACGTCGCAAGTCTCGAGCAGCTTGACGGCTTTCACGGTAAGCAGTTCGGGATGGCCAGGGCCGGCGCCCACCAGGTAGACTTTTCCGGGCGTCATAACGATCCTAAAACGAAACTCGATGGTAACATGAGGATCGGGTCCGAAATTATGCCATTCGGCCGAAAGGGGTGAGTTTCATGCCGGTAATCACCATTTCCCGCGGACCCTTCAGCGGGGGAAAGAGGCTGGCCGAGTGCCTGGCCCAATCGCTGGGCTATCGGTGTGTGGACCGCGACGTAATCGTCGAACGCGCGGCCGCCAATGGCGTGTCGCAGGAGGAGTTGCTCGACGCATTGGAAAAGCCGCCGACTCTTCTGGAGCGCTTGAACCACAAGAAGTACCTCTACCTGGCGCTGTTTCAGGCGGCGCTCTGCGAGGAAGTGCGGACCGGACAAGCGGTCTACCACGGAAATGCCGGACATCTGCTGCTGCGCGGCCTGCCGCATCTGCTTCGCGTACGCATCATGGCGCCGATGGAGTTACGCGTCAAAATGGCGGGAGCCAGATTGAAACTCGGCTCGGCGGAAGCCTTCGACCATATCGCGCGCATGGACCAGAATCGCCGCAAATGGACGCATTATCTGTACGGAGTCGACTGGTCCGATCCCGTAAATTACGACATCGTCCTGAATCTGGAGTTGATGAATTTCTGCGAAGCTTGCGAGACGGTCGCCACCCTGGCGCGGCAACCCAGTTTCGAATTCACGCCCGCCTGTCGCGCGGCAATGGACGACTTGGCACTCGCCAGCCGCATCCGCGCGGAACTGGCGCTCGATCCGGCGACGTCTCACCTGGAGGTGACCGTCGAATCAAAAGCCGGCGCGATAGCCATTCACGGTGCCATCGCGGTCATTCCCGACGCGAGCGAAGTGCGCCGGGTAGTGGCTTCCATCCCGGGTGTGGCCTCGCTGCAGTTGGACGAACTGGAGTCACCCGTTCGCGCGTAACGCCTACTCCCAGGTGCCGTAATATCCAGGGCGCCAGGCGACGTTGAGATCGCGCCCGGCGATCACATTAACCCGTACTGTGTGATATTTGCTATCGCGGTGGGGATTGGCCGGGCGATAGCCGAGAATGTATTGATTTCGCAACTCCAGGCTAATGCGTGCGGCCACCGCCGGAAGATCCGCCAGGTTCATCACCGCGAAATGGCGGCCTCCGCTATCTTCGGCAAGCCCTCTCAACAGCTTCTCTCCCGCCGTGGGCACGTCGGACCGAAACCCCACCCGGGGTTCGTAAATCCCCATGGCGTAGATCCACAGATCCGACTCGCGCACGCGGCTTCGCGTTTCGGCTTCACTATAACGGCTGTGGTTGTCCCCGCCGTCGGAAAGAATCAGCAAGGCTCGCCGGGAATTGCGGGCTCGTTTCAAATTGTCCATCGCCAGGCAGACAGCGTCCAGAAGCGCCGTCGTTCCCTTGGGCTGGACCATCAGAAGTCGATTCTGGACGTCCCCGATATCGTCGGTGAAGGGCACCGTCAGATGAGGTTTCGTATTGAACTCCACCAGGAAAAACTCATCGTCAGGGTTCGCAAACCGCAGGAATTGCTGGATTGCTTCACGGGATTTATCCAGCTTGCCGGTCATACTGTTGCTGGCATCGAAAACGATGCCCACCGACAGCGGCGCGTCTTCACTGGCGAACTGGACGAGGGTCTGCTCACGCTTGTCTTCGAAGATGCGGAAATCGCCGGCGCCCAGCCCGGTGACCGCATGATTTTTCGAATCGGTCACGGTGACCGGTATCAAAACCAGGTCGCTTTGGATTCTGAAATCGGGGCGTACAGGCGCAGGGCGGGCGCGAACCGCGATGGCGACCTGCGGATCGTCCCCCGCAAAGGCTCCGATGGCAAACAGACAGACTGCGCCGACCAGCAAAGGCGCCGTACGCGGCGTGGCAGTCACAGTACCCAGTCCCTCTGGATGGAAGTTTACCAAAGAAAGCCGCCCCACGTGTGGGATCGTTCTACGAAGTGAAATCCGAAATCGCCCGTGCGATTGCGAAACCAATAATTCCCATGAAAGCTTAGTGGTAAAAGCGCCTTAATTATGGATTCCCGACTTCGCAAAGAGCCCTGTGGAATGACTCGCCATTTAATAGTAAAAGGTCCCTTTTTACTTGAAAGAGGAAAATCTTGGTTGTAGAGTTGTAGCGGATAAGCTTTGTACGCTTTGGTTTCAAAAGGGAGTAGACCCGGCGTCCGAACAAATCAAGATGCCGCTTGCGGACGCAGCTTCCGCGATTGCGCATCGTGTGAGCTTCCTGCAACGAAGCTCTTTCTGTTTCGAAAAAATGGGTGATCGCCTGACGCTTTCGCCTCGCCCTGGCTCTTTCCCAGGAGTCATACTATGAACGCTCTTCGCAGTGCCATTCCATTTTTCCTCATTCCTCTTCTCATCGTTGGAGTAGCTTTTGCGCAAACCGCGACGCCCGCGACCGCACCGGGTTCCGACTCGAACGCGGCGCAATCGGCAGCTTCATCCGATACATCGTCCGCTGGGCAGCAGTCTTCCGGTGCGCCGACGACCGACCAGAAGATTCAGCAACTCCAGAACGAAGTGGACCAACTCAACCAGAAGGTGAAAGACATGAAGCAGGACGCCGATCTGAAGAAAGTCGAGGACGCGGCTTCCGCCGAAAAAACCAAGACCCAGGCTTCGGTTACCGCCGATACCAGCGGGTTCACCATCACTTCGCCGCACGGCAACTTCCTGCTCAAAATCGGCGCAGACCTGCAAATGGACAACCGCACGTTCTTCGGGACCAACAGCACCAACCCGACCGACCTCATGATCGCCCGGCGTGTCCGTCCGACATTTTCAGGCACAGTCTACAAGTACGTAGACTACTTCTTCCGCCCTGACTTCGGCCAGGGATCGGTGGTTATCTACGACGCCTATATGGAGCTGAAGTATTTTAGTTTCGCCAAAGTCAGGGCCGGCAAGTTCAAGCCGCCGATCGGGTTGGAACGTTTGCAGTCGGACGACGACACAACTTTTGTGGAGCGTGGGTTTCCCACCCTGCTGGTCCCAAGCCGCGATCTTGGTTATCAAATCGGCGGCGACATCGTCCCTAGCCATGTGACGTATGCCGTGGGCGTGTTTAACGGCGTTCCCGACAATAGCCTGAGCGATACCTCCGCCAGCAGCCACCGCGATTTCGCCGGCCGGCTGTTCTTCAATCCCCTGAATCCCGAGATCGCCAATCTCGGTTTCGGCGTCGGCGCGTCATCCGGTAGCGTCGACGGTGAAGCGCTGCCCGGCTACAAAACATTCGGTCAAAACACGTTTTTCAGCTTCAACTCCGGCGTGACCGAAGCCGGACACCGCACACGCCTGGCTCCCGGCGGCTATTACTACATGGGAGGCTTCGGACTCTATTCCGAATACGGCCTGACGGAAGAAGACCTGCAAAAAGGAACCGTGCGGGCCGATATCCCGTTCCGCGCCTGGCAAGTAGCCGGCAGCTACATCCTGACGGGCGAGAAGAAGTCATTCTCGGGCCCCACTCCGAAAAGGAACTTCGACCCCAAGAACCACGGTTGGGGCGCTTGGGAAGTCGCCGCCCGGACAGGCGACTTCAGCACCAATCACAACATTTTCAACTACGGGTTCGCGTCTCCAACCGCCACCCCACGGTTCGCGCACGAGGTGGTGGGAGGCGTCAACTGGTATCTCAATCGGCTGGTGCGTATTTCCGGCGACTACGGCCGTACCAACTTCGGCGGCGGCGCCACGGTCGCGCAGGGCATCAACCGGCCAACTGAGAAGATCGTGATTTTGCGGCTCCAGATCAATTTCATCTGAGGAAGTCCTGGGGCTGTTGCTGGAGGCGCTTAGCGCAGGCGCCTCCAGCTTTTTCGTCACGGAGATTGAGAACAACATGCGAAAACGTTTGAAGTTATTCCGAAGGATAGGCATCCTTCTGGCGCCCGCCTGCCTGACCGCCGCGGAAACCGCTACCAGCATGGTGGTAGTGGCCGATAGCCGGAAGCTGACAGGGCTGCGGGCATGGTGGGCGAATCTCTACAACGATAGCCATCTGAATTTTGCACTGATTACCGTGCTGGTGATACCGCTGTCGGGAGTGATTCTGGGATCGTTGGCCGATTTCTTCATGTCCCGCATTGGCATCGATTTGAAATCACGCAAGCTTAGGGAAGGATGACGCGACTCGCGAGGTGATTCGTATGGATTGGCTATACACACTTATGCCGATTGCCGGGGTCCACATCTGGTGGCCCGGTTTAATTATTTTGGGTCTCGGTGTAGGCATTATCGGAGGCTTCTTCGGAATGGGTGGCGCCTGGATGGTTACCCCCGGGCTCAACATCCTTGGTTTTCCGATGGCTTTTGCGATTGGCACCGATATCACGCAGATGGCTGGAAAGTCGCTTATCTCCACCATGCGGCACGCCAGGTTCGGAAACGTCGACTACAAAATGTCGTTCACCATGGTGGGCGGAAATATCATTGGGCTGGAGATCGGCGCCCGCACCGTGATGTGGCTCGAGCGGATCGGCAAGATCGATTTTTATGTACGCTGCGGGTACCTGGTGCTGTTGAGTCTGATTGCCTGGCTGGTGTTCGGAGATGTGGCCAAAAAGCGGCGCAAGGAGCGGCAGGCCCGGGCCGCCGGTCGTGCCGTGAACGAACTCGAGACCGGGCTGGAATGGCACAAGACGTTGCAAAAGATCAAACTGCCGCCGGTTATGTATTTCAACAAAGCCGGTATCCGTTGTTCCATGTGGCTTCCTGTCATCGTTGGCTTTTGCACGGGATGGGTCGCCGGATTGCTCGGTATCGGCGGCGGATTGATCTGTATGCCCGCGCTGGTATACCTGGTCGGCTGCCCCACCCACGTCGCCGTTGGCACCGATTTGTTCAATGTGGCGCTCTCCGGACTTTATGGCGCGGCAACGTACAGCTACAAGGGGCGCGTGGAACTGCTGGCGGCGTTGATCATGCTCGTGGGCGCCGCGGTCGGCGCGCAAATCGGCACCGTCGCCACTAAGTATGTCCGAGGCTACGGAATCCGCATTTTCTTCGGAATCGCGGTCGTCGGCTGCGGGGTTACGGTGCTCATGAAACTCATCTCGGCTGCCAATCCCCAGCTCAAGCCTCTGATGGACGGGTCCGCGACGGTGTTGATTCTCGGACTCGTGACCGCGCTCGCGTTGTATATCGTCTACCGGTTCCTCCTCGGCGTGCGCGAGGAACTGGCCCTGAAGAAACAGAAAGCCGTGGTGGCATAGGAGGACAAGATGTCGATCGGAAGCTCTAGCCTTTTGCTCTCCATAGGGGCCTCACTGGCCCTGAGCGGTTGCGGCAATTTCGCCAATTTCGGCAAAGTGGAGCAGGGGCGCGTGATCGCCTACGACAAAGAGGCAAGGGTGGCCACCGTCGTGGCGGAGACGCCCGATTCCCCTTTCGGCGCCCTGCCACCGGTTAAGGTCCGGTTGCCCGAGGATCCCGACGAAATGGGGCCTGCTCCCACGCCCGGCAAGTTGATCCGTACCGACCTCCAGGGCCACCGCATCACTATCTTCGATAGTGCGGCTGGACAGTTCCGCACCATCGACTATACGCCCGTAAAGGAAGTCCATGGCGTTGCCAAGGCGCCCGGCCCGCCGAAGATCGATCGCGAGGCCAGGACGATCACCATATACTCGTCGCGGCAGAAGACGGTGCTCACGTTCGTTGCGACGGACGACCTGCTGGCGCTGCCTCCCGATACCTGGCGCCCCGGCGATACCGTTCGTTATTACTTCAAAAAATCGGGACAGGCTTTGCGCATGATGAACGTTACCAGGACGGACCTCGCGAAGTCTTAGGCGGTTCCGTAACCGCCAATGGCGTTATAGTCGGACTTGAAGCTGATGAGATTCTGGCGGCGCGAGCCTGCGCGCATCGAAGAACCGGGCATGTCCGCCCAACGCGTGAAGGCCAAATATAACAACTTCCGGGAATTGCTTTCGGTAAATAACGAGTGCCTGGAACTGATGGCCGGTTTGCAGGAAGATCTGCAATTCGTGCCGCCGCGGCGCGACGTGATCGAGGACCGGATCGCGGCCATTTTCAGCAAAGTCAACGATGTGGTGGCCGCGCTGGATAGCGTCACCGGCATCCGCCACCAGCCCTTGCGGGCGGCGCTCGAATCGCAGCAGCAGGAAGTGGAGCGGTATACGGCGGCGCTCCAGGAATTCACCAAGCCGCGCATTTCCGCCTGGCTTTCAGAAGCCGATCTGCGGATGGAAACCTTGGTGGGCAACAAGGCCTCCATGTTGGGTGAAATCCGGAAGCTCGGCTTGGCCGTGCCGGATGGATTTAGCCTGACCACGGAAGCTTACCGCCAGTACGTCGGCATTCCTCTCTGGAAAACCATCCGCGACGCCACTCGCGACCTGGATTTCAACGATCTCGACGCGCTCCGCCGCGTTTCGCGGCAACTCTCCGATGCGGTGATGGCCGAGCCGGTGCCGCGCGCCATCGAAGTGGCGATTACTGCGCGCGTTCAGAACATCCTGAAAAACGGCGGTGCCCTCGCGGTCCGTTCCAGCGCCATAGGGGAAGGTGGCGCGAAATCAGCCGCCGGCCAGTATCTGAGTATCTTGAATGTGCCCGCCGCGGAGGCCGTGGACGCCTATAAACAAATCATCGCGGCGCGCTTCTCCGAGCAGGCTCTTTTTTACCGGCTATCCACCGGCATGTCCGAAGTGGATAACCCCATGGCGGCGCTCTTTCTGCTGGTGGTCCCGGCAAAAGCGTCCGGCATCATGTACACGCGCGATCCCTCGGATCTGAAAAGTAAGGCACTGTGGATCACCGCCACGCGAGGGCTGGGGCTCGATATCGCCAGCGGGCGCATGCCGGCCGATCTCTTCCTGGTATCGCACTCGCGGCCGCACACCATTCTCGAGCGCAATATCGTTCACAAGGAGGAAGAACTGGTCGTGCAGGACGGTGGAGGGGTCGTGCACCGCCCGTTGCCGCCTGGAGCGCAGGACGAAGCCAGCCTTCAGGATGGCGACCTTCACACCCTCGCCGAATGGGGCGCCCGCCTCGAACAGCGCTTTCAGACGCCGCAGGACATCGAATGGGTGATGGACCACGACGGCCGGATTTGGATCGTGCAGTCCCGCGCCCTGGTGAACACGGGACCATCGCGCTCGTCTTCTCGCGTCAAGCCCAAAGTGGAACCGAAACTGACGGGCGGCCGCACCATCTGCCCCGGACAAACCTCCGGCCCGGCCTTTCTGGCGGAAGAGTTGCAGCATATCAGGCAGGCGCCGAAAGGCTCGGTGGTCTTCATCCGCAAACCCTCGCCCGAGATCGTGGAAGTATTTCCGCGGATCGCTGGACTGGTGGCGGAATGGGGTAATCCCGCCGGCCACGCCGCGGCGCTCCTGCGCGAGTTCAAGGTGCCCTCGGTATTCCAGATGGCCGGCGCTTTCGGCCGGGTGGCCAATGGCGAACTGGTCAGCCTCGATGCTGTGCAGTCGCGTATCTACCCCGGGATTCTTTGGCCGCCCAGCCGAATGCAGGCCGTCGCCGCGGCCGGCCCCGCCGCAAAGAAAGACCCCGTTACGCGGCGCTTGTTGCGATTGCATCTGCTCGACCCCGCGGCGGCCAATTTCTGTCCCGCGGGCTGCGAATCGGCCCACGACGTTCTGCGCTATTGCCATGAGAAGGCCATCGGAGCAATGTTCGCCGTCAACGACAGCGCTATGGAGGACGGCGCGCAGGGAGCACGCCAACTCGTGACGTCCCTGCCCCTGAATGTCCAGGTAATGGATCTCGGCGGCGGCATGGCGCCCGCGGGTTCCAATCCCCGCCAGGTATCTCCCGAACAGATTCTCTCCCGTCCATTCCGCGCGCTCTGGAAAGGCATCAGCCATCCGGGCGTGACGTTTTTGCGCGAGATGCCCGCCCGCATCAGCGACCTGGCTTCCGTGCTGGCCCATTCCATCACCCCGCAAGACAGTTCGATGCGGGCTCTCGGTGACAAGAGTTATCTGCTCGTCGCCGACGAATACATGAACTTCAATACGCGTCTCGCCTACCACTACAGCCTGGTGGACGCGTGCTTGAGCGACGCCGCGGGCAATAACTATATCTCGTTCCGCTTCGAGGGCGGCGGCGCCACCGAAGAGCGGCGTGGACTCCGTGCGTGCTTTCTGGAGCGCTGCCTGCTCCGCTACGGATTTCAGGTCGACCGGCGCAGCGATCTGGTAAATGCGTGGTACCGTAAGGCCCCGGCAGGCCAGACCGAAGAGCGTCTCGATATCCTCGGCCGTCTGCTCGGCTGCACCAGCCAGCTCGATATGTACATGACGAGCCGCGAAGTGATGAACTGGTACGTCGATCAGTTCCTCTCCGGCAATTACGCTTTTCGCCAGCCGGAGACTTGACCCCGGCGGCGCATGCGCCATAGTATCTAATTAGAGCCTATACTCTTAAATTAGGAGGCGACATGCCTACTACCGTTGAATCGCTCGCCGACGAGATGTATGCCATGGTTTCGGAATATGCCGGAAAGAGAAATCTGAAAGCCGGCGATCTGACCAAGGAGATGATTGCCCGTCATGGCGATGCGGCCTGCAGCAAGGACGATTGCAAGCTGGCTATTCGCGCACTCATAGAATCCGGCCGCTGTGTTTACAGCTATATTGGCGGTTCCTATATCGTATTGCCACCGAAAACTGGTGACTGACAATGACGGGGGGAACGGCAGCCGCGGCCGCCTTTCCGCGGCTTGTGGTTGCCGGACTTTCGGGAGAGTCGGGTAAGACTCTCGTATCGCTTTCGTTACTGCTGGAAGCGCGAAATCGGCGCACTCCCGTGCGGGCCTTCAAAAAGGGCCCCGATTACATCGATGCCGCGTGGCTGGGATGGGCCGCGCAATCTCCAGCTCACAATCTGGATACTTTCCTGATGGGATTTCCTGCCGCGCGCGAGTCGTTTGCGCGTCACGCGGTGAGCGACGGCTTAAACGTGATCGAGGGCAACCGCGGGCTTTTCGATGGGTCGGACGCGCACGGCACCCACAGTACGTCAGAGTTGGCCAAAGCCTTGGCCGCGCCCGTAATTCTCGTCGTGGATGCCACCAAAGTCACGCGCACGGTTTCTGCACTGGTGTTGGGCTGCCAAAAGCTCGATCCGAAACTACATATCGGGGGAGTGATTCTGAATCAGGTGGCGGGCCGCCGCCACGAATCCATTATTTGCCAGGCCGTGGAAGCAGACTGCGGATTGCCTGTTTTGGGTACAATTCCCCGCTGCTCAACGCACAGTCTGTTGCCGGCGAGGCATTTGGGACTGGTGACACCCTACGAGCATCCTTCCACCTCGGACCTCGAGCGGGACCTGCTCGCGTTCATCGACAGCCATCTGGATCTCGACCGCCTGAGCGCGCTGGCAAATAGCGCGCCGCCTCTGGCTCCCGCGCCTCCGGTCCACTCGGTTGCCTCCGGTCCGCCGGCCGCGATCGGATACTTCCACGACTCGGCATTCTGCTTTTACTACCCTGAGAACCTCGACGCCTTGCGAGCGGCGGGCGCGACTCTAACGCCTGTTTCTCCTCTCACGGCCGCCGAAATTCCCGCCGCAGTGGACGCGATCTATATCGGGGGCGGCTTCCCGGAGACCCATGCCGCCCGGCTTTCGCGGAACTCCGGCTTTCTCGCCTCTTTACGGGAGCGCGCGCGCCAGGGCCTGCCAGTCTACGCCGAATGCGGAGGTCTGATGGTTCTCTCTCGCGCGATCCACTGGCAAGGCTCCAGATTTCCAATGGCCGGCGTGCTTCCCTTCGACGTGGAAGTCTTGCCGAAGCCTCAAGGGCATGGCTATGTCGAGCTTATAACCGACCGCCCGAATCCGTTCTTCGCCACCGGTACACGCCTCCGAGGTCACGAGTTCCACTATTCCCGCATCGCATCGCAGGGTGAGTTGCCTGCCACTGCTTGCGCGGTCTCCCGTGGTGTGGGGTGCTCTTCCGCTCGCGACGCCGTGGTCGTAGACAACGTCTGGGCGGCGTATACCCACCTGCACGCGCTCGCTACTCCCGAATGGGCGTCTGCCCTGGTGCGGGCGGCTACTTCTCGGCAGACTCCGAAACCAGCGCTTCAATCGGTGTCCGATTGATCAGGGCCACGATCTCATCCGCCTGAAAAGGTTCCTGCACGGTGGCGTAAACCGAGCAACTGCGCACCCGGAATCCAATACCTCCCTTGCGGACGGCGACCAGAATCCGCACACCTTTCGTGCGCGGGTCCGAGGCCAGGGCTTCGAGCAGATTGATTCCCAGGCTGTCCAGCACCACCTGATCGAAGATCACGTAGGCGGGGCGGAACACTTCCACAATGGCCGACGCGTCATAGCCGCGGCGTGCAAACCGGAACGCCACCTGATGGCTCTCCTTTGCCGCCAGATCGCGAATCAGCCCCTCATCGCGCGTAATCACCAGCACATTGGTGGGCAGTTGGTGCACGCGCCGGTAATACGGGCATTCCTGGCACGACGTGCCGCAAAAACGGGCTGCGTGTCCTGTGCCGCGCATCTGTTGCACCAGCCGGAAGCACCATGTGGCGTGAACTTTGTAGACTATGCAGTCCTGGCACTCTGTTCCGGGGCTTTGGTTCATGTACTCCCAGCAGCGGACGGGACGGCCGCAGAGGGCTGGTCTTTCCTCGCGTGGTTCGTCGTTCACGTGACCCTGCGTTAGGGCTTTCAGAACATCCCGCTCCTCCACGCGATAGTGACCGCCGGCGGTACGGATGGCAGGAAGCCGGCCTTTTTTGATCCATTTCAGCACGGTATCCGGCTTTACCGAGCAGAGCTGGGCCGCTTTACCCGTCGTCAGCGAGCAGGAGGACATGAAAACCTCGTTGGGCGATACTGCCAATATTGTCTACACTTTCACGCCCAGAGTCAAGGAGTACAGGGCCTTATTTTCTGGATTTGCCCGAATTTGCAAAAGAAATAACGGGATTTCTGCATTCACCTCGCGAAGCGGAGCTAACTTCAATGTTTTTGCGGAGATGCACTACACCGAACGACAAAGAAAATTGCCCAAAATCGCACTTTTAGGCCTATATTTAAAGTGTCAAGGATCTTTAACTATGAAAACAGTCGACGGAGGATCATATCCGTCGCAGGAGGCATTAATCGATGAGTAACCTGATTCCGCCGCATGGCGGCGGTGAGCTGCGTCCACTGCTTCTCGATGAAGCGACCCGGCGCGAGGAACTGCAAAGAGCCAAAGGTCTCAAACTGTTGCCGATGACCAGCCGGGAAACTGGCGATCTGATAATGATGGGTATCGGCGCGTTCACGCCCCTGGAAGGTTTCATGGGCTACGAAGATTGGCGTGGCTGCTGCGAGACCTTCACCATGCCAAGCCGCAAGAACCTGTTCTGGCCCCTCCCCATTACGCTGTCCGCCGAAGAGGAGCACGCAAAGTCGTTCGCCATCGGTGAGGAAGTCGCCCTTTGGGACACCGAGACAGAAGCCATCATGGGAACCATGAAGGTTACCGAGAAGTATCACATCGACAAAGACTACGAGTGCCAGCAGGTGTTCAAGACGAAGGACCCCGCGCATCCGGGCGTGCAGAAAGTAATGGAGCAGGGCGCGGTAAACATTGCCGGGCCGGTAAAAGTGCTGTCCGAATCGTACTACCCGGAAATGTTCCAGGGCATTTACCAGCGGCCTTCCGAAGCGCGGCAGTCGTTCGCGGAGCGCGGATGGAATACCGTGGCGGCGCTGCAGTTGCGCAACCCCATGCACAATTCGCATGCTTATCTCGCCTGGATCGCGATTGAAGTGTGCGACGGCGTGTACATTCACCAACTGGTCGGCAAATTGAAGCCGGGCGATATTCCCGCCGAAGTCCGCGTGAAAGCCATCGACGCCCTGGTCAACAAGTATTTCCGCAAGGACCGCGTCATCCAGGGCGGGTACCCCATGGAGATGCGCTATGCCGGTCCGCGCGAAGCCCTGTTGCACGCGGTGTTTCGCCAGAATTACGGGTGCACGCACCTCATCGTGGGCCGCGACCACGCGGGTGTGGGAGACTACTACGGCCCGTTCGACGCGCAGAAGATCTTCAACGAGATCCCCGCTGGTTCCCTGCTGCTGCAGCCGCTTGCCATGGACTGGACTTTCTACTGCTATGAATGCGGCACTATGGCATCCATGAAGACCTGCCCCCATTCGAGCAAGGCAATCATCGACGAACATGGCAATTACAAGGGCGGCGCTCGCCTGCTGCTGTCGGGCACGCTGCTGCGTAAGTTGATGAGCGAGGGCAAACCGGTGCCGCCGGAATTCTCGAAGCCGGAAGTCATCGCCATTCTGAAGCAGTATTACGATTCGCTCGAAGAGAAAGTGGAAGTGAAACTCCACGGCGCCGCCACCGGCGACGTGAAGAAATAACCAGAACGGGCGCGCGCCGGGCCGCCGGGGCGCGCCTGCCATTCGGGAGGCCGGGGAAATTATGACCATCGCACTCTACTGCATACTCTACGCCGGCGTGCTCGTCTTTCTGGCCGGCTGCATCGTGCGCGCCATATCGTACGCCAGCAAGCCGATTCATCTTCGCTGGGAAATCTACCCCGTGCCGCACGGCAGATCGGGCGAACTGAAGATCATGGTCCCCGAGATCCTGTTCTTGAAGGGACTCTGGGAATTCAATCGCCCGATGTGGTGGGTCTCCTATCCCTTCCATCTGGGCTTGTATCTAATCGCCGCCGCCGTGGTTTTGTTGGGCGGCGCGAGTTTGGCTCCCGGCGTTCTCTACCCCGTCTTGCATGACGCCAGCGTGGTTTGTGGAACGGCGGGGCCCGCGCTAGGCCTCCTGGGGGCGTCGGGTCTCATGGTCCGGCGCCTCAGCGCGCCTGAGTTGAAGCCTTATAACGCGCCGGGCGACTTTTTCAACCTGGCGCTGTTCATTGGTACGACGAGTCTGATTCTCGCCGGAGTCTGGTTCCGGCCGGTGGGAAGTCCGGGGCCGGGCGCGATTCTGCAAGGCGCCGCCCGATTCGATGTCAATTTGCAACCCTCGCCGCTCCTTGCCGCCGGTTTTATGCTGGGTTGCGCGCTTCTGGCTTACATACCCATGACCCACATGGCGCACTTCATCGCCAAATATTTCACCTATCACGCCATCCGCTGGGATGAACGGGGACCGCTCGCGGACGGAAGTATTCAACGAAAAATGGCCGAGTACCTGACATACCGTCCCACTTGGGCGGCGCCGCACGTGGGGGCCGATGGCAAGCGCAATTGGGCGGAAGTCGCTACCACCAATCCGACCCAGGCAGGTGCCAAATGAAAAACGCCGAATTGCGGGACATGTCTCGGCCGGACCGCGAGCCGCTCACCCATATCGGGAACGAGGATTTGATGCCCCTGCCCGCACCGCTGGACGATCCAGCGGCGGATCGTGCCTGGAAAACGCTTTCCGAACAGGCGCGCGCGAATTATGAATGCGGCCTCGACGATACCTGCGCACTCAATCTCCCGCGGCCCAAGACGCCGGAAGAGGAAACCGAACTCGTCCGGAAGTTTGTGAGCGGCCTCGAAAAACTGTTCTCCCGCGCCAACAACTGGACGTTTCTCCAGCCCTTGGTCCTCTCCATGGAGCACTGCGCGAAATGTCAAACCTGTGCCGACTCCTGCCATATTTTCGAAGCCAGCGGCGGCAATGAACTCTACCGGCCCACCTTCCGTTCCGAAATCGTGCGCCGGCTGTACTTCAAGTGCGTCAAGCATGGCGGCCTGCTTTCCGCCTGGCAGCATGGCGATATCGAACTGAACTGGCCGCTGGTGGCGCGCCTGGCGGAATTGGCCTATCGCTGCAACCTTTGCCGCCGCTGCGCCCAGACCTGCCCCATCGGCGCCGACAACGGCCTGGTGGCCCACGAACTGCGCAAGCTCTTCAGCATGGAAATGGGCATTGCGCCCAAGGAAATTCACGACAACGGCTCGATGCTCCAGTTGAAGGTGGGTTCTTCCACCGGCATGAACGCCGCCGCCGTGAAGGACAACATATCCTTCATCGACGAAGATATCAGCGAAAAAACCGGCATCCACGTAGAAACTCCTTGGGACGTGGAAGGCGCCGATGTGCTGCTCATCCACAATGCCGGCGAGATCATGGCATGGCCCGAAAATCCCGGCGCATTCGCCCTGATTCTCAAGGCCGCCGGAATCTCGTGGACCATGTCCTCCGAACTGGCGGCGTACGATTCCATCAACTACGGCTTGTGGTACGACGATGCACAGTTCGCGCGCGTCGCGTTGTTGCACGCCCAGGCGGCCAAGAAACTCAAAGTGAAGCGCATCGTCCTGGGCGAGTGCGGCCACGCCCACAAAGCTCTGGCAGTGATCGCGGACCGCCTGCTCCCGCGCGAACTGAACATACCGCGCCAAAGCTCCTTGCCCCTGCTTCGCGACATCGTGATGAGCGGCAAAATCGATCTCGACCCTTCCCGCAACGCCTTTCCGGTCACCCTCCACGATCCTTGCAACGAAGTCCGCCTCATGGGCGTGGTCGAACCGCAGCGCGAAATCATGCGCGCGATTTGCCCGCAATTCCGCGAAATGCAGCCGCACGGAACCGAAAACTATTGCTGCGGCGGCGGCAGCGGATTCGCCATCATGAGCGGCCACAACTTCCAGGACTGGCGCTTTCACGTATCGGGCCGTAAAAAGCTCCAGCAGATCCTCAACGCCTTCGCCGATTGCATGGACCGCTCAATCCCGAAGTACTTGTGCGCGCCCTGCAGCAACTGCAAAGGCCAGTTTCGCGACATGCTCAACTACTACGACCTCTGGGAGAAGAACCGCATCCTCTACGGCGGCCTGGTGGAGTTGATCGTCAACGCGATGCGCGCCGTAAAGCCCGGCTTTATCGATTGGGAGTGGCATTAAAATGGCCGCCCCGGCCGTGGACCTCGCCGGGCGCGCCTGCGCCGCGGAACGTTGTGTGGAGGCCATCGAAGCCATCGAGCAGGCCGTTGCTTTCCAGCCTGGCGATTTCCGGCTCTTTTTTCGTCTGGGCGTCTGTTACAGCGGCTGCTGCCGCCCGCACGCGCTGGTGCATCCGGAATTGTCGGTGCCATATCTTCGCCAGGCGCTGCGGCTGGTTGGTTCGGATGCCGGTCATGCCCGCGCCGCCGTCCTCGATCAGTTGGGCAACGCTCTGCTCCAGCGGGCGCGCACCGAAGGCGCTGAGTCCCTGCGCGATGCCATCGAAACCCACCTTGCCGCCGCCGAGGCTTTCCGCTCGTTGGGGCAGATCGACGACTGGGCCAGGGTCCAGTTCAATATCGGCAACTCCTACTGCAACCTGTCCGAAACAACCGGCGAAAACCATTGGCGGCGCGCCGTCGAAGCTTACGAGAAAACCCTGCTGGTGCGCACCCGGAGCCGCGATCCCGAGCGTTGCGCCGCCGCTCTCGAAAACCTGGGCACCGCCTGGCGGCAGGCCGGGGACGCACGGAAAAGCATCCAGTGCCTTCACCGGGCGTTGCGCATCAGTGTCCTGTTAGGTAGCACTCCGAAATGCGCGGACCTGCATAACAACCTCGGCAATGCCTTCCTGTCCCTGCCCGCAATGACTGCTCGCAATGCCCTTCGGGCTCTCCGCCACTTCGACCGCGCCCTGAACCTGCAGGCTCAGGATGCATTCAGCCGCGCCTATGGAATCACCCAGTACAACTGCGCCCAAGCTCACATTCGCCTGGCGCGGCTATCGGGTGCCGGCGATTTCCAGCCCGCCCTGAAATGCCTGCACGAAGCTTCGCGGGCCTTCCACTCGTGCGGTGAGCAGCGCTTTGACCAATTGATCAGGACGCAATTGGAGCGGTTCGGTTGAGCGGTTGCGCGCTGCCCGTCCGCAACACCGCGGCGAGGTCTTCGAATACCTGCTCCGAAAGATCGAGCCGGCGCAGTCTCCCGATCGTGTTCTCAAAATCGAAGGGCGCCGAACCCAGTGTGATGGCGCCGTCCTGCCACATCGCATAGCGCACCTCGGCGCGGCCGTGCTTGGGCTGCCCGGCACTGCCGGGGTTGACGACGATGCGGCCGGGCAGCTGACGGATGAATGGTATGTGAGTGTGGCCCACTAGTTCCACGTCGATATCCTCATCCACCACGTCATCGCCCCACAAATCCGATTCCTGCCGGCGATATTCGAACAAAGGGTCGCTGGGCGCCGCGTGGCACATGAGAATCAGCCTGCCGTCGGCGGCGGTGCTCTCCGTCAGCGGCAAACTTCGCAGATATTTCCGCGGCTCCTCGCCGAGGACCGACCGCGTATAGCGGCTCGTCTCCTCTGCCATCGCCCGAAACCGCGCCGAGCAGCGGGGGTCTTCATCGAATCCGACGGCGTGATCGTGATTTCCGCGCACTACCAGCGAGGCCTTTTCGCGTACGAAGGCAATCACCTCCGCGGGATTCGGCCCGTAATTCACCAGGTCCCCCAGCACCCAGAGGCGGTCGAAATCCCGCGGCAGGGCTTCCACGGCCTCCAAGTTACCGTGCAGATCGGAAACGATGAGTATTCTCATACTGGTCCGGCAGCCGGCATTTCCCACCAGATGTCGGGAGAAAACTGCGGGTGCCGCGGTGTCACCACCGCGCCCCACGCACGTAGTTCTGCTACCATTCTCGCAACGACGGCCGGAATCGCGGCCCGAATGGCGCGTGTGAGGCAGGCCCCAAAGGCGGTGCTTTCGGGCGCAATGCCAACCAGCACACACTGGCGCGGACCGGAGCCGGCCAGTTCGAGCATGGCGAGGCACTCCCCCACGGCAGGATCGTGCGGGCTCACTCGCGGCGATGCTTTGCCTCGCATCAAAGCCGCCTTGTTGTAGGTGTGAATCGATCCTGGCGTCCCCTCCGCGCGAACCGTATCGACCAACAGCACGGAGCCGGCGCCCGCCAGATAGGGCGCCAAATCGAGCCCTGGTGTTCCGAGGTCGACAACCGTCACCTCCGGCGGAACCTGATATTCGGCCTGGAAGACAGCCAGTGCGTAAGGACCGGCGCCGTCATCGCCCATCAGCACGTTGCCCAGTCCCAGAACCGCGATGCTCATAAAGTCACAACGCTCGAATCCGGCTCACCTCGCGCCCGTCCGGATCGAGAGTATGGATCGCGCACGCCAGGCAGGGATCGAAAGAATGAACCGTGCGCAGCATTTCAAGCGGCAAGTCGGGATCGGCCACCGGGTTCCCGTTCAAGGAGGCTTCGTATGGGCCAGGCACGCCCTTTTCGTCGCGCGGGCTGGCATTCCAAGTGGTTGGCACGACCGCCTGGTAGTTCTTGATCACGCCGTTGTCGATCACCACCCAGTGAGAAAGCATTCCCCGCGGTGCCTCGTGGAATCCTACTCCCATGATTTCGCCCTTGGGAAACTCGGGCTTTACGAAAGTCTCCGTGTCGCCGCGGCCGATATTGTCCACCAGTCGCTGCCAGTGATCCGTCGCGAGATCGGAAAGCATGGCAGCTCGAATGGCGCGCGCGGCGTCGCGTCCGAGGGTGGAGTGCAGCATGGCCGGAGTAATTTGCTGCTTCGCGATGGAAGAGACGGTCGTCAGCACGGTATCCGCCCACTTTTTGGTCGGCCCGTGCCCCTGTGCGTAACCCGCGAGCACCTGAGCCAGCGGCCCCACCTGCATCGGTTTGCCGCCAAGACGCGGCGCTTTCACCCACGTGTATTTGGCCTGTGGCGAATAGTCGGTGAAATCGGGGATGGTTTCGCCCTCCCACGGGTGCTTGCTGTCGGAGCCTTTATACCATGCGCGGGTGACGTTTTCCGTAATGTCGCGGGTCAAGGACACATCGTGGTGGTCCCTCACCGGCTTCACATTTGACAGCGCGCCATCGAGGATAATACCGCCGGGCAGGTCAAAGGCGGTGGCATGGCGGTCGGTCGGCAAGTCCGGCACGGACATATAGTTCGTCACCCCTGCACCGTACTTCAGCCATTCGGGATAGAAAGCCGCCACCGCGCAGGTATCGGGAACGTAGACTTGCTGGACAAACGTCCGGACTTCATCGAGCAGGCTCTTGACCATGTAGAGCCGGTCCATGTTCAGAGTCGCCTGGTTATCCAGGTTGATGGCATTGGCCACCCCGCCCACCGCCAGATTCTGGATATTCGGCGTCTTACTGCCGAGCACCGCTACCGCCTGCACGGCCTTCCGCTGATACTCCAGAGCCTGTAAATAATGCGAGACCGCCAGCAGATTCACCTCCGGCGGCAATTTCATAGCGGGATGTCCCCAATACCCGTTCGCGAAAATGCCCAACTGTCCCGATTCCACGAAGCCTTTCAAACGGTCCTGCACGGCTTTCAGGTCGTTGCGGGAATTCCGTTCCCAAGGTGAGAGCGATTCGGCCAGCGACGAAGCCTTGGCGGGATCGGCCTTCAAGGCGCTCACCACATCCACCCAATCGAGCGCGCACAGATGGTAGAAGTGTACGATGTGGTCGTGGAGAGCATGCGCAATCAGGATCAGATTGCGAATGTACTGCGCGTTCATGGGGATTTCCATCCCCAGCGCGTTCTCCACCGCCCGCACCGAGGCCATGGCATGAACCGTGGTGCACACCCCGCAGAAACGCTGCGCAAATGCCCACGCCTCGCGCGGATCGCGGCCCACCAGAATCGTCTCGATGCCGCGCCACATCGTTCCGGACGCCCAAGCCTGCGTCACGTGTCCGCCATCCACTTCCACGTCAATCCGCAAGTGCCCTTCGATACGGGTCACCGGGTCGATTACGATTCTTTTGCTCATGCTGCTTGTCCCTTCGTGGCTGACCTGTTGGTCGCCAGAACCGCCATGTCCAGTGTTGCCGGGAGAATGGCGAACCGCTTTACCGTGAAAAGGTATCCCACCATCGCCAGCGCGATAAATCCGATGCTGATCAGCAGTTCCGCTACCGATGGAAAATAGTGGTAGCCTTCTCCCGGCCGGAACGCGATGGTGGTAGGTGTGTACCGGTACAGCATTCCACCAAGGGTCAGAATGCCGAGCATGGCGAACCCTTTCGGCGGTGTGTGACGCAGCGGCTTCGAGCGCAGCGCCAGTGCCGGCACGCCGATCATCAGGGTCTCGGCGAGAAATAGGAAGCTGTAGAAATCGAAACGGAGCACCGCGTCAAGCTGTCCCCGCTTCACGAGATCGGCAAATCGGATCGCCAGCCAGGCCAGGGCCGCCCAGGACACAATGTTGCTTAGCGACGCCAGCATAAAGCGATCGATGGGCCGGCGCCACACCGCGCACGATGCCATAAGCACAAGTTCCACGAAGGCGATTCCCAAAATAAAGGCCATCAATACGTACAGCAGCGGCAGCAGGGGCGTCTGCCAGAGAGGATGTACGCGGCGTGCGCCCAACAGCATGAGCGAGCCTAGGGAGGATTGGTGCATCGTCGGTAACGCCAGCGCCAGAGCGACGCCGTAGGGGTAGGCGTGCTTCACAAACCGCTTGGCGTAGCGCGCGACATCGCGCACCAGTGCCGGAAACGGGTCGTGCTCCAGGCGCTCGAGCAGCGGCGCCAGATTTTCGAAATCCAGCGCGATCATGACGTAGGCCGTCATGCAGAAAGCCACTTCCCAAAGGATGGAATGCGGGTTCCACGCCCAGGGGTCGGCCATGAAGAACAGATTCCACGGCCGCCCGATGTCCACCGCCAGGGCCATCATGCCCACCGTGTAGGACAGAATACTGGTCAGGAGCGCGGTGCGCATCAGGGGATGATATCTGGTCCGGTTAAACACATAGGTGATGAGCGCCATCGCGTATCCGCCCGAGCCCAGCGCAGTGAGGGTCGTGACGTTGAAGTTCTTGAACAGTCCCCAGGAGTAGCCGTCATTCAGGGCGGTGACGGAGTACAGACCGGCGAATTCCCGGTAGACGCAGAGCAGGAGGCCCAATACCGCCAGCGCGGTCATGAACCAGAATGGCTTGGTCAGCAGCGGGCTCGCAACCTGCAGCATGCGTCGCCAACAGACTCTCATAATTGCTCCTCCAGGCCGAGGTCTTCGGCCTCTTCGGCCGCGTGCCGGGTGTGTTCGCGCCAGAAATGCGTGGTAACGGCGACCAATGTCGTGTACACCAGCGCCGGTGTGAGACCATTCTGGTAAATACTTTCCTGGACGTCGCGCACGCCGGACGCCACCGACCGGTCACCCAGGTCCGGCAGACCGAGCTTCGAGAAAGGCACGTGCGACAGGTAAAGCGACTGTGTACCGCCGCCGTCTTTCTCTCCATACACCCGGTCCTGATAATATTTCCCCGGATTGCTCGCGATGCGCCGGTGCGCGGCGTCGAGCAGGTCCGAACGTTTGCCGAAAATGACGGCCTGGCGCGGACAAACGGCGGTGCATGCCGGTTCTTTTCCGAGCGCCAGGCGGTCGCGGCACAATTCGCACTTCACCACTCGCGGGTTGATCTGGCTCCATTCGAACTTGGGTATGTTGAACGGGCAGGCGATCTGGCAGCAGCGGCACCCGAGGCAGGTGGTGCCGTTCCACTGGACGATACCGAAATCGCTCTTGGTAAGCGCCGACAGCGGACAGGCAATCACGCAGGCCGGATCCAGGCAGTGCATGCACTGCTGCTTCATATACGACCATTCGTGGCCATCGGACGCCCGGTAAAGCTTAATGATGTTCTTGGTGTGGGCATTCAGCGATTCCGGCGCCTGATACATGCCATCGGATGACCCCGCATCGGGAACCAGGCCATTCGCCTCGCTGCACGCCGTCACGCACGCTTTGCAGCCGATGCATCGCGTGGCGTCGTACAGCAGACCGAGCTTTTCGGTGGGCTCGTTCAGCATCACGGCCCCCGCGTGCGGCAGACACGTAACGCCGGCGCATCCCGCAGCCGCGATTTTGAAGAGAGTTCGCCTCGTCACGTTCATGCCTTGCCTCCCTTGGCGCCGTCCGTGAGCGTCTTGTCCTGTAGGACGCGCGCGATCTTGACGCCCGCGCCCAGCACCACGCCGGCGGCCAGCCCCGCCACGCCCGTAGCCACCGCGCTCACCGATCCATGCTCTGCCGTGATGCCGGGATAGGTGGCCGGCGGCTGTGGCCGGGTAATCTCGATGGTCTGGTACATCGGTGCGCGGAACGCCAGGGATTTCTCGGTGCAGCCAAAGCACGGCGCGCCGGCGCCGATGGGCCACGCATCCACGACTTCACAGAAGTGGTTGGTGGAGCAACTTGCGTGTGTGGCCGGACCCTTGCATCCCAGCTTGTACAGGCAATAACCCTGACGATGCCCGGCGTCCCCGAACTGCACGGCAAATCGTCCGGCATCGAAGTGCGCTCGCCGCGGGCAGTGCTCGTGGATGGTCCGCCCGTAGGCGAACAATGGGCGCCCTTCGTTATCCAATTGAGGCAGTTGGCCCATGGTGGCGAATTGCAGTGCCACACCCAGCAATATGTAGGGATTAGCCGGGCAACCAGGCAGTTTGATCACCTTTTTGTCCGGCAGGAGATCCTGGACGCCGACCGCACCGGTGGGATTGGGATCCGCGGACGGAAGTCCGCCCCAGGAAGCGCAGGAACCGAGCCCGATTACCAATGCCGCCGGCTTGGCGACCTCTTTGACGATATCGGCGCCTGTCCGGCCGCCGATGCGCATATAGGTTCCGTGCTGCGCCAGCGGTATGGCGCCCTCCACGATGCAGATGTACTTGCCGGCATTCTTTTCCATCGCGCTGTGCAGGGCGGCTTCAGCCTGATGCCCGGCGGCGGCCATCAAAGTCTCGTGGTAGTCCAACGAAATCAAATCGAGGACCAACTCCGCCAACCCGGGATGGGAAGTTCGCAGCAGGGATTCCGTACAACCCGTACACTCCTGGTAATGCAGCCAGATCACCGATGGCCGTTGCCCTTTGGCAAGGGCACCCGCCATTCGCCTGGCGGTCGTGGCGGACAGTCCTACGGCAGCGGCTGCCTGGGTAATCGTTCGCAGGAAGGTTCGGCGGTCCACGACTGAAGGGGCGTGGTTCTTACTCTTCGCCTTAATGACCGAGGGCATCGAGAATACTCCTCTATTCACGGTCGCTGTGTAACGACAGAGTTACTTATATCTGGACTTCTAAAGTAATTGGCCGTCTAAATCAAGTGGCTGCCTCCATCAGCCGCCCGCGCCATTCCAAGCCGGCATGAGTGTTGGATTTCGAAGCGTTCTCGCCGCCGGTCAAGTTCACGAAAACGGCCTTTGTGCTATCGTCCGCGGGCGGGAAGCGTCTAAGCGGCGTTTGTAGCCCAGAGGCCAACTTGTCTCTGCGGTTTTTTGCGACAACCGCCTCGGTGCGGGGAGCCTAAATCTGGAAAATCCGGCGGGAGGGAGATTGAAAGACCGTCCGTGGGTCGATTCGATCCTTTAAGGAATCTGGGTTTTCCGGGTTGTCGCGCAATTGTCCCCCCGGCTCGCGGGCCAACTGATTTCCAGGTTCAAAAAACGTGGCGCCGCGCTAGAATGCGGATTAACAGGTGTGATTATCTTATTTCGCCACGCTGTGAGAGCCGCCGCTTCCGGCAGCTTTGGAGGTCGGCAACCCTGTCGACCGGCGCGAACAGCATGCATGCCTCCCGATGCCGGCCCGCTTCGCGACCCATCAGGAAGGTACCCCGTATGACGATACTGCGTCGCATATTCCCTTTTTTAGCCTGGCTCGATGGCTACGATGGGGCCACATTACGTGCCGACTTGATCGCCGGTCTCACGTTGACATTGGTGCTCGTGCCGCAGTCGATGGCCTACGCGCAACTTGCCGGTCTGCCCGCCTACTACGGCCTCTACGCTTCTTTCCTGCCGCCGATCGTGGCGGCACTTTTCGGCTCCAGCCGCCAGCTTGCCACTGGTCCGGTAGCGGTGGTGTCGCTAGTTACCGCTACGTCCCTTGGCAAGTTGGCCAGCGCCGGCAGCGAACAATTCGCGGCATACGCGGTGCTGCTCTCCTTGATCGTGGGATGCATACAGCTCCTTCTAGGCCTCCTGCGGCTCGGAATGGTTGTGAACTTTCTGTCTCATCCGGTGGTCAACGGATTCACCAATGCGGGCGCCCTGATCATCGCGACGTCGCAGCTCTCCAAGCTTTTCGGAGTCGCCGAACCGGCGACTGATCATCAGTATGAGACCGTCTACCGCGTGGTGCGTTCCGCGCTGGTCGAAACCCACTTACCGACACTTGGGATGGCGTTGCTCGCCATCGCGGTCATGCTCGCGATGGAGCGGTTCGTCCCGCGAGTCCCGAATGTGCTTCTCGCCGCCGTGCTAACCACTCTGCTCGCCTGGGCTACCGGGTTTGAGCGCGCCACGACGGTGCCACAGGAGGCGATCGAATCGCCGCGCGTGACGGCAGCCATCGGGGCTTACAACGACGCCGTCGTCCTGCGCGCCTCGCTGGAGCACACCATATCTGCCAGCCAGATCACGCGCAGTGAAGTCACGGCGCGCAGTAGCGCCGTGTGCCAGCGATGTCATGAGCCCCGGGCGGTGGGGCGCTTGACGACGGCCCGGGGCGATGGCCAGCCGCCGGCCGGCCCACACTCCGTGCTCACGCTGCACGAGAGGGCCGGGGTGTTGGCAGAATGCCTCGCCGAAGCGCGCGCGGCAATCGACGGTGAAAGGACGGATCTGCAATCGTTTCGTCTGCAACGCGGCAGCAATGGGAAGTTTTACCCGCGCGGCGAGGTCCCTTCCGGTGTCACCATCATGCCGGGGATGTGGCGAATCCAGATAGCTAGCGGTCCGTTCGTGCCGTCGGCCATCCGTCTTCAGGGGGGCGGCGCGGTCGTGGGCAAGGTGCCGCGGGGCGTGCCTGCCCTGCGAGCGCCTCAGTTCGATAGCGCGACGATCTTTAAATTGTTGCCGGCTGCGCTGATGATCGCGCTGCTTGGCTTCATGGAGGCGATCTCCATCGCCAAAGCGATGGCCACCCGGACGAAGCAAAAACTCGACACCAACCAGGAGTTGGTGGGACAGGGGCTGGCGAACATCGTCGGATCGATGGCCATGAGCTACCCCGCTTCGGGCTCATTCTCGCGCTCCGCGGTGGCCCTCCGGGCGGGCGCCAGAACCGGCGTTGCCAATGTGGTGTCGGGGCTGGCGGTGTTGCTCGTGCTCCTGTTTCTTTCGCGCTGGCTCTATTACCTGCCGCAATCGGTGCTGGCGGCCATCATCATCCTGGCGGTAGTCAGGCTTTTGGACTTCCGGAGGTTCGTGCACGCCTGGCATGCCAACCGCCTCGATGGATTGGTGGCGGTGTTGACCTTCGCAGGCACCTTGATATTGGCGCCCGAACTCGAGTGGGGCATCGCCATCGGCGTAGCCCTATCGCTCGGTGCCTACCTTTACCGGACCATGCGGCCGGCAGTGGCGGAACTGGCGCCTCATGCCGACGGCGCACTGCGCAACGCCCGGCGCTACGGACTCCGCACCTGCCGGCACCTCGCCGTGATCAGCTTCGAAGGCCCCCTGAACTTCGCCAGCGTAGCGTACCTTGAGGACGAGATACTATCCCGCATTGCCGATAAACCGGGGCTGCGGCACGTGCTGATCTCCGGTAGCGGCATCAGCGAGATCGACGCCTCCGGCGAGGAAACTCTGCGCCGCATCGTCGACAACCTCCGCGGCAGCGGGTGCGAAATATCGTTTTCGGAGCTGGCGGACGCCGTAAGCGATGTGCTGCGCAGTTCGCGCCTCTACGAGCACGTTGGGGCGTCCCGCTTCTTCGCCACCCGTGCGCTGGCTCTGAGCGAAATCTACCCCGAGGCCCACAGGGATACCAATGAGACTGAATGCCCCTTCCAGCAGGCCATGCCGCCGGTGGTGGAGCTATCCCTGCACCCGGACGGTTCGCTCCGCGCCGCCGATTGTCATAAGCTGCGGTGCTGCCGCCATATCGCCGCGTTCCGTTTCGATGCTCCCTTGAGTTTTGCCAACACCGCGTTCCTGGAACAGCAGATTCTGACCCGCGTCGCAGACCGTCCCACACTGCGTCACGTGCTCCTGGTCATCCACGGGGTTAGCGGCGTCGATGAGGCTGCCGTCCGCAAGCTGGCGGTTTTGGTGCAAAAGCTGAGGGCCGGCGGTTTCGCTGTTTCGTTCAGCGGCGCCAAGGACGAGGTGCGCACGGTGCTGCAGCGCGCCAATATCGCCAATATGATTGGCGAGGAGAGCATGTATCCGACTCAGGCCACCGCCATCGCCGGCATCTACGCCCGGGCGCACACGGGCTCTTCCGAGGAGGGCTGCCCGCTTGAGCCGTTGGCGCCGCGGCTCACCGAGTTGTCCCTGCACCCCGACGGGACCATGCACGACGCCCGCCAGCAGCATCTCCGGGTCTGCCGCGCGATCGGCGTGCTGCGCTTCGACGGACCCCTGCCTCTCGGTAGCCGCCGCGGAATTCAGTCGGAGTTCATCCGCTGGGCGAAGCGCCGCCCAAGCGTTCGCAGCGTGATATTCGTGGCCAACACCCTCGACCGGCTGGAGCGCGCGGAAGCGGATAACCTGGCGGCGCTCATCGAGGCCGTGCGCGAAGCTGGTTACCGCGTACTCCTCGCCAATGTCGCCGACGAGGCTTTCGAGACTCTCGGACGAGCCGGTCTGGCTGATGCTATCGGTTTGCAGTCGATCATGGCCTCCGAGTACTTGTGCATCGACGAGCTGTATGTCGCGGCCCACGAAGGGCTGGGAGAACCCGACTGCCCCTTGCGCAACCTGATTCCCCGGGTTGTGGAGTTGGCGCTTCACCCCGATGGCTCGCTGCGGGATGCCAGGTTGCACAAACTGGCGCTCTGCCCGCGGATTGTGGCGGTCCGCTTCGATGGGCCGCTCAACTTCGCCACTATAAGGTTGTTCGAGGACCAGCTCGCTGACTGTCTGAAGCGCCGGCCGGACGCGCACCACGTGCTGCTTGCCGGACACACCATCGACCGGCTGGATACCGAAGCCGCGGAAGAGATGGTAAAACTGCTCGAACGTCTCTGCGAGTCCCAGGTGCGGGTCGCGGTGAGCGGTCTTCGCGACGACGTAGCGGAAATGCTGCGCCGGGCTACCGGCCGCGGCCGGGCCAAGGCATGGTTTTTCCCAACGCAGGCGCGGGCGCTCGAGGTGCTGCACGGGGACGCGCACAGCGATTTCACCGGCGAAACTTGCCCGCTCCGCACCGTGGTGCTGGCGTAGCTGCCTAATTTAGCATCTGTTTGCGGACGCGCTCCGCGGCGCGCGAGACATAGCGCGCACGCGCCTCGCGAATCTTCTCCATAAGCGTGGCAATGTCAAGCGGTTTCTCCAGTATGTCGACGGCGCCCAGCCGGGTGGCCTCGACTGCCGTCTTGATTGTCGCCTGTCCGGTGAGGAGCATCACCTGTAGGTCGGGAGTGCCGGCCATCAGCGCCTTGAGCGTGGCAAGGCCGTCCATGCCCGGCATTGCGAAATCGAGCACCACGGCATCGAATTTGGTCAGCTGCGACTTCTGAATGCCATCCATGCCGGAGTAGGCGACCTCGACCTCCAGGCCGCGGGCACGCAAGCGCTCCGCCAGAACGCCAACAAACTCTTCTTCGTCGTCAATCAGCAGCACTCGGTCAGTCGACATCGGGAACCTCCGCCAGAGCGGCCAGCGTGTGCGGCTCAAGCACCGTGGAATCGCCATGGCTATAAGGGAGAAAGAATACTATGCGGCCTGGGTTTGAGGCCGTCAGCCGCACCTCGCACCCGCTAGCGTGCAGTAGCGCGTCAATTTCGGCGAGCCGCCCGGCGGCCACGTCGTTGCCCGGGAGAGGATCCGCGCTCTCCAACGTAATAACGGCGCCCGCGGGATCGGGCGCGAGCCTTATGGTGATCCGGCGGCCCTCTGTGACCCCTTCCAGGAGCAACTCGATGCCCGCATGGGCCGCTTGTTGGAGTTGGAACTGGCTGCCTTGTACGAAGCCGATAACACCTTCGGGCAGAATGGTTCGCAACTCGGTTTGTCGACGGCGGGCCTGGCACGCGGCGAAGAAAACGCTCCTCTCCACGATTTCGCGGGGATCGCACTCTAAAGGCCCCTCATCCACCGAGTGAGCGAAGTGGCCGAGACTTCGGACAATCGCATTCGAGCGGGCGATTTGTGCCGCGAAGCGCTGGGCCAGGCTGCCAAGCTTCTCCACCGCGCGCGCGTCCCCTTCTCGGGCGCGCGGGAGTGTGTCTTCATGCAGGCCGCACAGTTCATGGGCGATATTGAGAGCGTTAGCGAGTTCGTGGCACTGTCCCGCCAGGACACGGCCGAAGTAGCGCAGTTCGCGGTTAACGGTGGACATGCTCCCTCCGGGCAGCGGCGCGATGCAGGGTCGCGATGACATCCTCCAGATCGACGGGCTTTTGCAGGTATTCGAAGGCGCCGAAGCGGCGGCCCGTTTCGACGTCCTCCCTCGCGCCGTGGCCGGATAGCAGGATCACCTCGAGATCGGGATGCGTACGTTTAATCCGCTGGATGACTTCGAGGCCGCCTAAACCCGGCATGCGGACGTCGAGCAGGACCACGTCGAAAGGCTGCCGCTCGACCAGGGTCAGGGCCTGTTCGCCGCTTACCGCACCGGTCGCTTCGATGCCTCGCAGTTCGAGCCGCTCGACTACAGTCGAGACTAAATCCTCTTCGTCGTCGACAAACAGCACGCGCAGGGGCATAACTTAACCTCTTCGTACGGGGAGTAGCACTGTGAAGCACGTGCCCTTCCCGGCCTCGCTTTTTACGGTAATCTCACCGCCGAGCTTTTGGACGATACCATAGGTGATCGACAGCCCCAGTCCCGTCCCAGAGCCTTCCTTGGTGGTGAAGAAAGGCTCAAAGATGCGATCGAGGTTCTCTTTGGGGATGCCGATACCATTATCCGTAATAGACACCGCTACCCGCCGTTCGCCCGCGGGGCGCACCCCGATGTCGATGCGTCCGCCGTCGCTTACGGCTGCCTCCGCATTGTTGAGAATGTTAAGAAACACCTGCTGGAGTTGGCCTCGGTCGCTCTCGATATTCGGCACACCCGGCTCCGCCGCAATCGCAATCGTGATGTTACGGTACGCGGCTTCCTTGCCGAGGAAACCGACGACCTCGTTTAGCAGTTCCTCTACCGCGATGGTCTCGCTGCCGACATCCATGTGCTTCGCGAAGCCCAGCAGGCGATGCGTGACCTTCCGGCACCGCGCTACCGATCCCGCGATCGAATCGACGATGCCTAGGACCTTTTCACGGCGGGGAAACTGCGCCTCCAGGTTCACAATGTCCTTCAAGAGCCCGGCCTTTTCGTTGATGATAGTGAGCGGGTTGTTGATTTCGTGGGCCACGCCGGCGGCGAGGCGTCCAATGGTGGCAAGCTTGTTGGCATACTCCACCTTGTGCATCAATTCGGCGCGCTTCAGGTTCTGCGCGCGCAAAGTAGCCACGAACTGGCGGCTGCCCCAGAGGATCACGCCGAGGACGAGAGCGGCGCTCACCAGCAGGAAAACAAGTAACCGCGGGAGCGAAACGTCGGCGCTCTGCGGCGGGACGACAGGCCGTATATAGACGAGGACAAACGGGGAATCGGCTATCCGGGAACAACCGATGACGGCCGGCCGGTGGTGCTCGTCGTCCCGTTTCAGCACCTGGACTTCGCCGGTAGCGTGCGGGATGGGGATGGCAACTCTTTGAAGCACGGTGCCGTAGCGCCGCGACGGCGATTGTAGCGTGCCCTCCAGGTTCACCAAGAAGACATCGTCGTCAGGGGTGAGACCGGCGGTGACAAGTTGTTCCGCCAGTACCTCGGCATTGATCGTAGCGCGCAGGATGTAGTAGCCGCTTCCGCGTTCCTGCCTGGTGGCGATTGCGAAATGCGGGGAGTGGCGGTAGCCAAGGAAAACCTCGCTGACAAAGGCGCCCCGCTGGCCCACGCGGTAGAACCAGTCCTGGTCGTGGTAATCGCGTCCCTGGAGGTCGTACGGGCCGGTATAGCAGAGCTGCTTTCCTGCCGCGTTGATCAAGCCGAGGTCGGCAAACGATCCCAATGCCAAGGTGTCGTTCATGTGCTGCATCGTGCGCGAGAGCGTCTCCACATTGCATAGCTCCGAAAAGGAACGGTCGCGGACGATGAAGGCCAGCGCCGAGCGCCGCTCGGTTAGAAAAAATTCCAGGGATCGCTTGACGTTGGTCACCTGGCGTGAGACGCCTTCGACAGCTTCAGCGCGGATGGAACGCTCGTATTGGTCGTAGTAAAGGAACGAAACGATGACCAGCGGTACCAGGGAGATAATGGCCGTTGCCAGAAACATCGTGCGGCGAAGGCGAGCCGCGCTTTGTCCAGCGAGGTACGGGCGGGCCGCCTCGACCTCCGTAGGATCTAGCGAGTCGATCGAAGGAGAGATTGGCATGGAAGCCTTTCCCCACGAGCAGGTTCTCATGCTTACAGCGCGGTGTCAACGCACCGGCCGGCGAAGAAGGCGTGGAGCGCCGGATCGACGTGATCGCCATGGCAATTCAGATTGGAGGATTGCCGGGCTGGCCGCCGGCCCTATTACGCTTGCCGTTTTCTGGCCCAAAATGGCTTCCGGGTGCGCAACCTGTCGGGCGGGTATCCTACCGATGAGAGGTTGCCAGCCGCACCGATTAACGCCTCACTCTCCGTCGCCTTTCCGCGGCCCGCACTTGTGACTCATCCATACCGAAATAATGCGCCACTTCGTGCCACACGGTATCGCCAACCAGGCGCGGCAGATCTTCGGGCGTGCGCGCCAGGCGCTCGTGCGGTCCCTGAAAGATCGTGATCCTGTCGGGCATCGCGAACGGCTCGAATACGCTCCTCTGGGTCAGCGGACGCCCTTCATACAATCCCAGCAAAGTTCCGCCGTGCGGCACCCGTCCCCGCGCCAACTGCCCCGCGCTCGGCTCGGCTTCCACCATCAACGCGATGTTCTTCAAACGCTTCCGGAAACGCGCTGGTATGCGGGCATAAGCCTCCGTCACCAGCCGGTCGAATTCGTTCGGGCTCATCCCAACTATCATTTTAAGTTCTTCGCCAGGCGAGTAGGCTTGGCGGGCTGCAGCAAAGGCCCCGTGAGAGGCTGATTTTGCCGTAATCGTCAAATTGCCCTGTGCGCAATCGTCCGTCCGGCGAAAATGCGCGAAGCACAGCGTCCCCCGCGATCTCTGCCCGGATATACACTAGTTGCTTCCGGGGCGTCAATCATCGGCCCCCGAACTTAATATGGGAGGTCTGAAGGTATGAAGGCTAATCGACGTAAATTCATGCAGGCGCTCGGGACCGGTTCGGCCGGAGTCGCCATGACTGCGGCCGCCGCCGCGGCGGGTCCCACCAGCGGTACCACCAAAAGCGAGGGGCAGCTCTTGCTCGTCGGAGACAACATTGCCTTGACCGATACGCAATATGGCAAGGTAAGGGGCTATGTCCTCCGCGGCATTCAGTATTATCTCGGCATGCGATATGGCGCGGACACCTCCGGCGCCAACCGTTTCCTGCCTCCCCAAAAACCCAAACCCTGGACCGACGTCTTTCCCGCGCTCTGGTGGGGCGACTCCGCGCCGCAGAACATGGACCACCGCTACGCCAATAACTTCGCGTCCTTCCGCGACCACTGGAACTATGGTGACGTCACCGAGGATTGTCTTCGCATCAACGTCCTGACGCCCGCCAACGATAACAAGAAGCGGCCCGTGCTCTTCTGGATCCACGGCGGCGGCTTCACCAACGGCAATGCCATCGAGCAGGACGGTTACAATGGCGAAAACTTCGCCCGCTTCGGCAACGTGGTCTTCTGCTCCATCAACCACCGCCTCGGTCCTCTCGGATACTGCAACCTCGCCGGCGTCGGCGGAGAGAAATTCGCCGCATCCGGCAACGTCGGCATGCTCGACATCGTCGCGGCCCTCGAATGGGTCAGAGATAACATTGGCAACTTCGGCGGCGATCCCGGCAACGTCACCATCATGGGGCAGTCCGGCGGCGGCGCCAAGGTCTGCCTCCTCACGGCCATGCCCTCGGCCAAGGGATTGTTCCACAAAGCCGTCGTGCTGAGCGGAGCCTCCCGCAGGGCCGCCGAAAAAACCCCTTCCGAGCATTTAGGCGCCGCAGTCGTCAAAGAGGCCGGTCTCACCGCCAACGACCTCGACAAACTTCAATCCATGCCCTGGAAAGATTTCTACGCCACCGCGACCCGCGCACAGATGGCGGCGGCCCGCGATGCCGGTCCCGGTGGCGGCCTCACCCGCGGATTCAGCCCCGTTGTGGACGGCACCGTTCTCCCGCAGCATCCCTACGACCCCGAAGGTGCGCCCAGTGCGGCCAATGTGCCCATGATCATCAGCTCTGTCCAAAACGAGCAGTCGCCTAGTTGGACCGATTCTTCCCTCGAATCCGTCACCATGGACCAGGTCGTCGAAAAGCTCAAGCAGCGGGCCGGTTTCGGCGCCGGCTTCGGCGATAAGACCCAAGCGGTTGTGGATGCTTATGCCAAAGCGTTCCCAGGTAAAAAACCCGTGGAAATCTGGTCTCTCGCCAGCAGCAACCGTCAATCCGTGGTGGAACTCGCCGACGTGAAATCCCGGCAGCCCGCTCCCGTGTATGTCAATTGGTTCACTTGGCAGCCGCCTCTATTCGACAACCGCATGCGCGCGTTCCACTGCGTCGACATCAGCTTCTGGTTCTACAACACCGACGTGATGTACACACACACCGGCGGCGGACCCAGGCCCAGAGCCCTCTCCACCAAAATGGCCGGAGCCCTCCTCCAATTCATGAAGAGCGGTAATCCCAACGGGCCCGGCCTCCCCAACTGGCCCAAATATTCTTCGGCCAAAGGCGAGACCATGATTTTCGACGATACCTGCAAAGCGGAAAACGATCCCGACCGCGAAGCCCGAAAAGCCCTTCCGGTAGCCTGAAGGCGCTCGCGAAGGCAGTGCCGGCGCCAAAATCGTGTTACGGACGCGATCTGCGAAAAAACGGCTGCGAGTGTGACGATAGTCGGTGATTCTCCCAAAGAGGAGTAGCCGGCGGCGATGGTTTAGTGAGGACGGCAGAGCAGCCATCCTGCTAAACTCAGAAGAGTCCCCTCGATCATGGATTTCCTCAAAGGGCTGAACCAGCCACAGCGGGAAGCGGTTACTAATACAGAAGGACCGCTTCTGATTCTGGCGGGCGCCGGTAGCGGCAAAACCCGGGTGATCACGCACCGCATCGCCTACATTATCACGGCGCGGCATGTGCCGCCGTCCGCCATCATGGCAGTGACGTTCACCAACAAAGCCGCCGGTGAGATGCGCGACCGCGTCATGAACCTGCTGGCCGATGTGCAGTTGGAGTCCTCTCCCAGAATCTCGACGTTTCATTCGTTTTGCGTCCAGCTTCTGCGCCGCGATGGGGAGCCCCTGTCGAGGATCCGCCCCGGGTTTACACGCCGCTTCACGATTTACGACGAGGAAGACCAGTTGGGCGTGATGAAATCGGCATTTCGCGCGCTCGGGCTGGACGAGAAGGATTTCCTCCAATACCGCGCGGTGCTCTCCCGCATCAGCGCCGCCAAGAATACCAGGCAGCAGCCAGCCGATCTTTATAAGGCCGCCGTCAACAAGGAAAGCGAAGCCGTAGCCGCGGTTTTCGAAGAGTACGAAAAAACACTGAGGACGGCCAACGCGCTCGATTTCGACGATCTGCTGCTGGAGGCCGTCCGCCTGCTGCGGCACGACGATGCCACCCGGGAGGCTTGGAACCGGCGGCTGAGTTACGTGATGGTGGATGAATACCAGGACACCAATCGCAGCCAGTACGAGTTGATCCGCCTGCTCAGCGAGCGTCACAACAACGTGTGCGTGGTGGGCGACGAAGACCAATCCATTTATAGCTGGCGCGGGGCGGACATCCGCAACATACTCGATTTCGAGCGCGATTTTTCGAACGCCAAAACCATCCGGCTGGAGCAGAATTACCGGTCGACCAAGAATATTCTGGCGGCGGCGGGCGCGGTGGTGGAGAACAACAAGGAGCGCAAAGGCAAGAAGCTTTGGACGGAATCCACCGCCGGCGACAAACTGGGACTGTACGCCGGCTTCGATGCGGAGAACGAAGCGCTATTCATTGCCGACACGATCGAGAAGCACCTGGCAGGAAATCCGGCCGATCACGTGGCTGTTCTATACCGGACCAACTTCCAATCGCGGCAGATCGAAGAAGCGCTGCGGCGGTACGGACGCACTTACAGCGTGGTGGGCGGCTTCAGCTTTTACCAGCGGGCGGAGATCAAGGATTCGGTGGCGTATCTGAAACTCGCGGCATCCAATTACGATTCCGTAAGCCTCTTGCGCATCATCAACACGCCGGCGCGCGGCATTGGCCGCACGACGGTCGATCAGATTGAAAAATACGCGCGCGAGCACAATTTAAGCTTGTGGAACGCCATCGAGCGCATCATCGACGACGAGAAACTGTCCACCCGGTCGCAATCGTCGCTGGTGATTTTCCGCAATTTGATTCAGGAACTCTCGCTGGTGGCCAGTTCGCGCCCGCTGCCGGAACTGCTGAAATTCATTCTCGAGCGCACCGGATATCGCAAGATGCTGGAATCGGAAAAAACGCCGGAAGCGGAGACGCGGATCGAGAACCTGGAAGAACTGATCAATGCAGCCACCGAAGCCGGCGAGCGCGGAGAATCCATCGAGGATTTTCTGGATCACGCGGCGCTGGTGGCGGATGCCGACGCGGTGGATGAGCGCGCGCCGGTCACGCTGATGACGCTGCACAACGCCAAAGGATTGGAATTCCCGATCGTGATTCTGGCCGGGATGGAATTGGGGCTGTTCCCGCACAGCCGCTCGATGAATTCGGAAGCCGCGCTCGAAGAGGAGCGGCGCCTGTGCTACGTGGGCATGACGCGCGCGCGCAAAAGGCTGATTCTCACCTGGGCGCGCTACCGGCGCCGGTTCGGCGGCGGCGAGCAGGAACGGTCGACGCCGTCGTGGTTCTTGCGCGAGGTGCCGGCCGAGTACATCGTCGATTTAGGGCAGCGCGATGAGCCGGGTGAAGTCGATCTTTTCGCCGACCGGCACGACGTTCGCCAGGCTGCCAGGCGCAATACTTTCACCGGAAAGACGTACAACTCGGTAGAGAATATTTCGCAATTTTTCGGGGAGCGCGGCATCCCTTTCAATGCCGCCAATAAGCCGGTGACGGCGCCGCAGCAGCCCCCGCCGCCGATGCCGCCGCAGTTGCCCCGGCCGCCGCTGGCCGCCAAGCCCATACCCCCGGCCGCGCCGCCCATCCGGCGCGGTGCCCGCGCCGGCATGACGGTCGAGCACCCCAAGTACGGTACGGGAACGGTCGTGAGGCGCGAAGGGGAAGGCGATGATGCTAAGATCACTGTTAATTTCCCTCGCTACGGACTCAAGAAATTAGTGGAAAAATACGCAGGACTGAAAAGAAACTGATGAACACGAAGAAACTTACCGACAAGATCGAACGCAAGAAGGTTAAGCGCGCGGCGCGCAAGAAGGTGGCGCCGAAAGCCAAGCGCGCGGCCGGAGTGGCCCGCGGTTCCATGAAGAAAAAGGTCCGCCACCAGGCGCAGGGCCAGCGCAAGCGGTAGGAATCTCCCGGCGCCGAATTATTGCTTGATCACCGCGGACGGCGTGCTCACCAGAATCGGAAACGCCGTCGGCCGCCTGTCTCCGCCATTCGCGGTGAAATATCGTTGTTCCGAGAGACTCCGGTAAATCGATCCGGCGACCCCCGATGCTACCGCGCCATTGACCGTTTTGTTGATCGCCGCCAGCATCACCACCACCACCAGTTGATGGGTGCCGACATCGTTGAACGATGCGAACCATCCCATGTGACTCGAAGAGTTGAAATCGGTGCAGGTGCCGGTCTTGCCGAGAACCGGCTCGTCCACGGCATAGGCCGCACGCGTAGCGGTGCCGAAATCGACTGCCCCGCGCATTCCTACCTTGAGATCGGCGAAGCTCTGCGGGTCCAGTTCCAGCGTCCGTTTCACTTTGGGAGTGAAATGAAAGACGTCGTCATCGCTGCGCGGATATTGCAGGTAATAGAGCGTGCCGTTATTCGCGATGGAGGAGACCAGCGCGGTAAGTTCCAGCGGCGTCACCAGGAAACCCTCTCCATAAGCCGTCATCAGCCCCATGCCCCCCGCCTTGGGAGGAGCCGAAGCGACAGTGCCCGCCTGCTCGCCGGGAATATCCCAGCCGGCCTTCTCGCCCAAACCGAGCATCTCCGCGTATTTCGTCACGCGGTCGAAACCCAGTCTGGTGCCCAGGGTAGCGAAGTACTCGTTATTCGAATGAGCAATCGCCGTCGTCAGGTTGAGGCTGGTATAGCGCCCGAGCCGGATGAGGCTGTCGCGCTCCACCACGTGTTCGTTGAGCGCCGCCAGGCTGGTGACCAGCTTGATGGTGGAACAAGGCGTGAACCCCGCCTGCAATCCCAACTTCTGATTCACCATGGTCAGGATGCGGCCGGTGTTGGGATCGGCCACCACCACGCTGCCGCGCGTAGTCCCCAACGCCGCTACCGCCGCGCGGCGAACCGTGAGGTCCTCGCCATCCACGTTGTCACCGTCGGTGGGATCGACTGGCTGAGGGGGACGTCGCGCCACTGCTCTTCTCGACGCGGCTCTCTTGGCGGCTGAACTCCCCTGAGTTTGCGCCCCGGCGAACTGAATGCCGATAATCAGCCCGCCGGCCACCAATGGCAATACGAGGCGTTGCATTCGTGACGACTCATTATCTTAGATCGGCGAATCGGCCGTCAAGCCTTACTGTCGATTACTGCATTGATTTCATTACACTTTCGCGGCGACCGACTTGGCCTGTAGGAATAAAAGCAGGTAATCGGGGCCGCCCGCCTTGGAGTCCGTTCCGGACATATTAAAGCCGCCAAACGGGTGCGCTCCCACCATCGCACCGGTGCATTTGCGGTTGAAATACAGGTTGCCGACATGGAAACGGCGCCTGGCTTCCTTTAGGTGTTCGGGGTTATTGGAGAATACCGCGCCGGTAAGGCCGTATTGCGAATCGTTGGCCAATTCGAGCGCATGTTCGAAGTTGTCGGCCTTCGCGACCGCCAGCACGGGGCCAAAAATCTCTTCCTGGAAGATGCGATCCTTAGCTTCGATGTCGGCAATGATCGTGGGAGCGATGTAGTAGCCGTTTTCGGGAACCGCTGAATCCCCCGCCACCAGCCGGCCCTCCTTTTTCCCGACCTCGATATATTCGAGAATGCTCTTGCGGGCGCTGGCGCTGATCACCGGCCCCATGTAGTTGCCGGGATCGTCCGATTTCCCGACCTTGATTGCCTTGGCCTTCGGCACCAGTTTCTCCAGGAACTGGTCGTAGATCTTCGCATCGACAATGGCGCGCGAGCACGCCGAGCATTTCTGCCCCTGATAACCGAAGGCCGACACGAGAACGCCATCCACGGCTTTATCGAGATCGGAATCGGCGTCGACTACGATGGCGTCTTTGCCCCCCATTTCCGCGATCACGCGCTTGATCCAGACCTGGCCGGGCTGCGTTTTGGCAGCGAGCTCGTTGATGCGCAGACCGACGTCGCGGGAACCCGTGAACGAGACGTAGCGCGTCTTGGAATGCTGCACCAGCACATCGCCGACGGCCGCGCCGCTGCCCGTCAGGAGCGTAAAACTGTATGCAGGGAAGCCCGCTTCGAGCAGCACTTCGGCGAATTTCGCCGCGATGGTGGGAGTTTCGCTGGATGGCTTGATGATGGCGACATTCCCGGTCACCAGCGATGCGACCGTCATCCCTACCAGAATGGCCAGCGGGAAATTCCACGGTGGAATCACCACGCCCACACCGAGCGGGATGTAGATCATTTCGTCGTGCTCGCCGGGAAGTTGCACCACGGGTTGCGGACCCGAGAGCCGCTCCATCTCGCGGGCGTAATATTCGCAAAAATCGATGGCCTCCGAGACGTCCGCATCGGCT
>Ga0335073_10000850_pt1 | contig 40109 bp, 33 predicted proteins | sample Lox_Sample_22_FD_207093 | JGI IMG/M metagenome (GOLD analysis project Ga0335073, IMG submission 207093) | Soil microbial communities from Loxahatchee National Wildlife Refuge, Florida, United States - Lox_Sample_2.2 | ecosystem: Environmental > Terrestrial > Soil > Wetlands | place: USA... | reverse complement strand
CGATCCCGTAGTCGCTGGCCCAGGCCCGGCCGATGGTGAACCGCTCGTAGCGCAGCATGTCGAGCACACCCACCTGCGGTACGGCCGCGGCGAACAGGTCCGGCCGCTGGGTGAGCAGCGCCCCGACCAGCAGGCCGCCGTTCGAGCCGCCGTTGATCGCCAGCGTCTCGCGGCTGGCCCACCCGGTCTCGACCAGGTGCTCGGCCACCGCGATCGCGTCGTCGAAGACGTTCTGCTTGCGCGCCAGCCGACCCCCGTCGTGCCACGCCGAGCCGTACTCGCTGCCGCCGCGCAGGTTGGCGACCACCCAGACACCGCCGGCCTCGACGAAGGCCACCGTGGCGGGCGAGTAGCCGGGTGACAGGGCGATGTAGAAGCCGCCGTAGCCGTACTGCAGCGTCGGGTGCGGCCCGGTGGCGGGGGTGACGTCGGTGCGGTGGACGACGAACGCCGGCACCCGGGTGCCGTCCTTCGACGTCACCCAGAGCTGCTCGGTGACCAGCTCCGGACCGGCCTGCGCCGGCCGGGCGGCGAAGACCGTGCTGGTCGCGCCGGTGCCCAGGTCGTGGGCCAGCACCTGCGGCGCGGTGTCGTAGGAGGCGAAGCTCAGGTGCACCAGGGGTGAGTCGTCGCTGGTGCTGAGGCTGTCCACCGTGCCCAGCCCGGGCAGCTCGATCGTCCCGGTCTGCGCGCCGTCCCGGCCGTGCACGGTCACCTGCGAGCGGGCATCGACCAGCCAGCTCACCACCAGCGCGTCGGCGGTGGCGTCGGCCAGCTGCAGCAGCCCGGCGCGCTCGGCGACCAGCGTGGTGAGCTCGCCGGTGGTGCGGTCCACCAGCACCAGCCGGCCGCGCTCGGCGTCGAGGTCGGTGCGCATGATCACGCCGCGCTCGTCGGCGCCGACGTACTCCCACTCCGCGTGCGAGGCCGGCACCAGCTCGTGCAGCTCGTCGGCGGGGTCGTTCAGGTCCTGGATCCAGACCGCCCGGGTGTCGGACTCGGAGTCGTCCAGCACCGCCACCAGCCAGCCGTGCTCGCGGTCCACCGACGGCCAGCAGTACAGGCCGGCCTGCTCGGGGCGGTGGAAGAGCACCCGATCGGCGTCCTGGCCGGTGCCGAGGGTGTGCAGCAGCAGCTTGGCGGCGCCGTTGGCGGAGGAGAAGGCGTCCTGCTCGTCGGCCGGCGGGTACACCGAGTACACGAAGCCGCTGGAGTCACCGAGCCAGCGGGGTTCGACGAACTTGGCCCAGCGCAGGTCGTCGCCGAGGTCCGCGCCGGTCTCGACGTCGCGGACCTGCCAGCGGCACCAGTCCGAGCCCGCGGTCTTGTGCGACCAGGCCACCAGCCGGCCGGACGGGTCGGGCACGGCCGCGGCGATGGCGGTGGTGCCGTCCGGGCTGGCCGGGTTGGGGTCGAGCAGCACCCGGCCCTCGCCCAGCGGCTCGTCGGCCACCCGCAGCACCGCCTGCTGCTGGCGGCCGTCGTTGGTCAGCCTGAACCAGCGGCCGCCGCGCAGCTCGGGCACCGTGCTGGTGGGCAGCTCGGACAGCTCGGCCAGCCGGCTGGCGAGCCGGGCCCGGCCGGGCAGCTTGCTCAGGTAGGCCTCGCTCAGGTCGGCCTGGACCCGCACCCACTCGGCCACCTCGGCGGAGTTCTGATCCTCCAGCCACCGGTAGGGATCGGCTACCGGTGTGCCGTGGAAGTCGTCGGTCACATCGTCGGTGCGCGTCGTGGGGTAGGTCACGCCGCCACCGTAGGCGCCGGGCCGATCAGTTGCGGCACCGGGTCCGACGATCAGGCGGCGACCGGCTCCATCGCCGCGCGCACCTGCGCGACCAGCTCGGCCGGCACCTCGGTCAGGCCGTGATCGGCGCGGGCGTGCTCGGCGACCTGGCCGAGGATCTCGTCCTCCTCCCCGGTGAACGCCCGGGTGCAGCCGGGAACGACGTCCCCGCAGCGGAAGCTCTTCATCGCACTCTCCTCGTCGGCGCCGGGTCGAGGTGGTTTCGCCGCGGCCTCTCCTCACTTCGGCTCGGAGCGCGGTCAGTTGAGCCCCGGTCAGCTGTGCGGCTCGGCCGCCGTGCAGAGGGCCGTGAGCAGGTCGTCGATCCGGACCAAGCCGAGCACCGCGCCGCGGCCGTCCGTGCAGACCAGCGGTGCGTACCGGTGGGCCTCCGGCCGGGCCATCGCGCGGCGGCCGACCTCGGCGACGGTGGCACTCGGCGCGACGGTCATCGCCGGCGCCCAGCCCGCCGGGCCGGTCCGCACCAGGGCCGCCCGGCCGTCCTCGCCCAGCAGCACGTCGTGCCGGTCCCGCTCCCGGCCGGCGGTCGCGACCCGCAGCAGGCTGACCACGTGCGCGGTCAGCGAGGTGCGCGCCGACGTCGCGCGGATGTGGTCGGCGAGGGCCGGCTCCACCTGCGCGGCCAGCCCGGCGGCCGGCCGGCCGAGCAGGTAGCCCTGGCCGAGCGGCACGCCGAGCGCGACCAGGCAGTCGAGCTCGGCCCGGGTCTCGATGCCCTCGGCGAGCACCCAGGCGTCCATCCGTCCGGTCAGGTCGCCGAGCACCTCGACCAGTGCCCGCTTGACCGGGTCGCGGTCCAGGTCCTCGATCAGGTCGCGGTCGAGCTTGACGATGTCCGGCCGGGTCTGCAGCAGGGTGCTGAGGCCGGCGTAGCCGGTGCCGGCGTCGTCCATCGCGATCAGGCCGCCCAGTTCCCGGATCCGCTCGAGGACGCCGGCGGTCCGTCCGGCGTCGGCGGAGCGGGTGTGCTCGGTCAGCTCCAGCACGAGCCGGGAGAGGTCGCCGGCGCCGGTCAGCACCTCGGCGACCCCGGGATGATCGAGCAGGTGCGGGTCGAGGTTGACGGTGAGGAAGGTGTTCGGCGGCAGCCCGGCGCGGGCCGCGATGCCGAGTGCGAGCACCCGGCTCTGCAGCGGCGGGTTGAGCAGCCAGTGCTCGGCGGCGGCGAACCAGCGATCCGGCGTGGCCTGCCACGGGCCGTCGAAGCGGGCGAGCAGCTCGAAGCCGGCCACCGTCCCGGAGGTCAGCTCCACGATCGGCTGGGCGTGCAGGCGCAGCCGGGCCGGGTCGGCCAGCACCGCGCGCAGCGCGGCACGCCAGCGGGGGTCGGCGATCGGTGGCACCGTGGTCCGGTGTCCGGCCGGCTCCGGCCCGGGGTCGCGCTGCGCGTCCGGGTCGGGCGGGTCGGCGATCCGGGCGGCCATGCCCCTCCTATCGGCCGGCGCGGCGGATTCCTGCTGCCGGGGCGTTTCTTGCACTCGCGACGGCCGAGTGCTAAACCTGGCTTAGCACTCGGGTAGTGTGAGTGCCAGCCGATCGTGATGAGGCAGCCCACCTGAGTCGGGTGCCGTCCGTCGCGGGCATCGCCGGTCGGTCGACAACTAGTCAGTGCCGAATGAAGAGCACCAGACAAGTAAAGGACGACACGAATGGCCAAGTTGATCGCGTTCGACGAGGAGGCCCGTCGCGGCCTCGAGCGCGGCATGAACACCCTTGCCGACGCGGTGAAGGTGACGCTGGGCCCGAAGGGCCGCAACGTCGTGCTGGAGAAGAAGTGGGGCGCCCCCACCATCACCAACGACGGCGTCTCCATCGCCAAGGAGATCGAGCTCGAGGACCCGTACGAGAAGATCGGCGCCGAGCTGGTCAAGGAAGTTGCCAAGAAGACCGACGACGTCGCGGGTGACGGCACCACCACCGCGACCGTGCTGGCCCAGGCGCTGGTCCGCGAGGGCCTGCGCAACGTGGCCGCCGGCGCGAACCCGATGAGCCTCAAGCGCGGCATCGAGCAGGCGGTGGCCTCGGTCACCGAGCAGCTGCTCAACGTCGCCAAGCCGGTCGAGACCAAGGAGCAGATCGCTGCCACCGCCTCGATCTCGGCGGCTGACACCACGGTCGGCGAGCTGATCGCCGAGGCGATGGACAAGGTCGGCAAGGAAGGCGTCATCACCGTCGAGGAGAGCAACACCTTCGGCCTGGAGCTCGAGCTCACCGAGGGTATGCGCTTCGACAAGGGCTACATCAGCGCCTACTTCGTCACCGACACGGAGCGGATGGAGGCGCAGATGGACGACGCCTACATCCTCATCCACGAGGGCAAGATCTCCAACGTCAAGGACCTGCTGCCGCTGCTGGAGAAGGTCATGCAGTCCGGCAAGGGCCTGGCGATCATCGCCGAGGACGTCGACGGCGAGGCGCTGTCCACCCTGGTCGTCAACAAGATCCGCGGCACCTTCAAGTCCGTCGCCGTCAAGGCCCCGGGCTTCGGCGACCGCCGCAAGGCCATGCTGCAGGACATCGCGATCCTGACCGGTGGCCAGGTCATCTCCGAGACCGTCGGCCTGAAGCTGGAGACCGCCGGCCTGGAGCTGCTCGGCCGGGCCCGCAAGGTCACCATCTCCAAGGACGAGACCACCATCGTCGAGGGTGCTGGCGACGCCGACCAGATCCAGGGTCGGGTCAACCAGATCCGCGCCGAGATCGAGAACTCCGACTCGGACTACGACCGCGAGAAGCTGCAGGAGCGGCTGGCCAAGCTGGCCGGCGGCGTCGCGGTGATCAAGGTCGGTGCCGCCACCGAGGTCGAGCTCAAGGAGCGCAAGCACCGCATCGAGGACGCCGTCCGCAACGCGAAGGCTGCCGTCGAGGAGGGCATCGTGGCCGGCGGTGGCGTGGCGCTGCTGCAGGCTTCGGTCACCGCGTTCGACAAGCTGGAGCTCAGCGGCGACGAGGCGACCGGCGCCAACATCGTCAAGGTCGCGCTCGAGGCCCCGCTCAAGCAGATCGCGGTCAACGCCGGCCTTGAGGGCGGCGTCGTGGCGGAGAAGGTGCGCAACCTCGAGGTCGGTCACGGCCTGGACGCCGGCACCGGCGAGTACAAGGACATGATCAAGGCCGGCATCATCGACCCGGCCAAGGTCACCCGGTCGGCGCTGCAGAACGCGGCCTCGATCGCCGGGCTGTTCCTCACCACCGAGGCCGTCGTGGCCGACAAGCCGGAGAAGGCGGCGGCCCCGGCCGGCGGCGCTCCGGACATGGGCGGCATGGACTTCTAAGTCCTCGTTCGCACACGCAGTACCGCTTCGCACGCAGTACCGCTTCACTCGGGCGGGCTCGGGTCCTCGGATCCGGGCCCGCCCGCTGCGTTTTCTGGGGCTTTGGCGCCGCGTCGTGCCGGGGGCTGCGGCTGCGTCGGGCGCTCCGGCTGTGCCGGGGGCTGCGGCTGCGTCGGGCACTGCGTTGGGCGCCGCGTTGGTTTGGGTGCTGCGTCTATCCGATCGCGGACGGCGGCCTCTGCGCTGAGCTGTCATGAGTTTCGGTCGCCATGGCAACCGAAATTCATGACAGGTCCGGCGCGCGCGAATACGGGATCGAGCCGAACCGGGTCAGCCGAGCTGGCGCAGGATGGCGGCCGCGGCGCGGGCGCCGGAGGCCAGGGCACCCTGCTGCGAGGCGGTGTCGCGATGGTCGCCGGCCACGTACAGCTCGTCGGTGAGCCGGACCGGCTGCCGGAGCTCCAGCGGCGCGGTCATCGCCGGCAGCGCGTCGGCGATCGCGTCCACCCGCAGCAGTTGCCAGTCCAGCGCGCTGGTGTCGTACATCAGCCCGAGCTGCCGGCGCACCACCGCCTCGGTGTCGGCGTCCGGCAGGCCGACCAGGCTGGCGCCGATCAGGGCCCGGCCGTCCGGGCTGTATGCCGGGGCGGCGGCGGAGAGCACCGCCGCGTTCACGATCGGGCCGCGGCGCAGGCCGTCCAGGTGCAGGATCGGCCGGCGGTACGGGGCGCGGTCGGCGACGAACCAGTACGTGGTCAGGCTCCGCAGTTCCGGGCTGGGCAGCCCGGCGAGCCGCGTTCCGGCCCGGGGCCCGGCAGCGATCAGCACCGCTCGCCCGGTGATCGTCCCGGACGCGGTCCGTACCCGGGCACCGTCGATGCCTTCCACCGGCGTGCCGAGCCGGACGGTGCCGGCCTGCAGCGCGGCGGCCAGCTGCTCGGGCAGCGCCTGCATACCCCAGGCCGGGACGGCGGGCGTGCCGCGCACGAACATCCGGACCAGCAGCGACACGAAGTGCGCCGATGACTCGGCCTGGTCCTCGCCGAGTACGCCGGCCAGGAACGGCTCCAGCACCGAGCGCCGCAGCTCGCCCCGGACACCGGCCCGCTCCAGCCGCGCGCCGTAGGGCTGATCGTCCTCGGCGAGCAGCTGGGGCACCGGCAGCGTGGCGCACCGCAGCGCCCAGGCAGCGAACCGGGCCTTCTCCGCCACCGAACCGGGGCCGGTCAGCGCGCCGGGCACGTCGCGCGGGCTGCGCCGTGGGTCGGCCAGCACCGCGTGCCGGCCGTCCAGAGCCACCCGGACGCCCGCCACGAACGGCTGCGGCTGCAACCGATCCAGGTCCAGCACGCCCTGCCCGGCCAGCCGGCGCAGCCGCGGGTAGGCAGGGTTCATCAGCTGGAAGCCCCGGTCGAGCCGGAACCCGTCGACGAGGTCGGTGACGACGCGGCCACCGACGCGGTCGGCCGCCTCCAGCACGGTGACCTGGCGGCCGGCCCGGGTCAGCTCGACCGCGGCGGAGAGCCCGGCCAACCCGGCACCGACGATGACGACCTCGGTGTCTGTTCCAGGCATAGCCTCAGACCGCGATCGGGGCCTTGATGGCCGGATGCGGGTCGTAGCCGAGCAGTTCCACGTCGGCGATGTCGAAGTCGGCCAGGTCGGTCACTGCCGGGTTGAGGCGCAGCCGCGGCAGCGGCCGGGGCTCGCGGGTCAGCTGCAGCTCGGCCTGCTCGACGTGGTTGAGGTAGAGGTGGGCGTCGCCCAGGGTGTGCACGAACTCGCCCACCCGCAGGCCTGTCACCTGCGCGACCAGGTGGGTGAGCAGCGCGTAGGAGGCGATGTTGAACGGTACTCCGAGGAAGAGGTCGGCCGAGCGCTGGTAGAGCTGGCAGGAGAGCCGGCCGCCGGCGACGTAGAACTGGAACATCGCGTGGCACGGCGGCAGCGCCATCTGGTCGACCTCGGCGACGTTCCAGGCCGAGACGACGTGCCGACGCGAGTCCGGGTTGCTGCGGATGGACTCGACCACCCGCGCGATCTGGTCGATGTGCCGGCCGTCCGGCGCCGGCCACGAGCGCCACTGGCTGCCGTACACCGGGCCCAGCTCGCCGTTCTCGTCGGCCCACTCGTCCCAGATGGTGATGCCGCGCTCCTGCAGCCACCGGACGTTCGTCGAGCCCTTGAGGAACCAGGCCAGCTCGCCGACCACCGACTTCAGATGCAGCTTCTTGGTGGTGACGGCCGGGAAGCCGGCCTGCAGGTCGAAGCGGAGCTGGTGGCCGAAGACGCTCAGCGTGCCGGTGCCGGTGCGATCGTCCTTGCGGGTGCCGGTCTTCAGGACGTGCTCCAGCAGGTCCAGGTATTGCCGCACGCGCTCACCGTACCCGACCGGAATGACCGCCCGGCGGATCGGACATGCTGGTGGGCATGAAGCTGAACGTGGAGAACCGGTACTCCGGGAACGTCGAGCAGACCTTTGCCAGCCATGTGACCGAGAGCGTGCGCGAGGAGGCCTGCCGGCAGTCCGGCGCGACCTCGTACCAGGTGACCGTCAAGCAGACCGCCGGTGGCGGCGCGACGGTCGAGATCGAGCGGGTGATGAACCCGCAGCTGCCCGAGCACCTCGCCAAGCTGGTCGGCGGCCGGCTGACCATCCACCAGGTCGAGGAGTGGGCGCCCCCGGCCGCCGACGGCAGCCGGACGGCAGCGGTCAAGCTCACCATCAAGGGCCAGCCGGCCTCCATGCACGGCCGGGCGGTGCTCGCCCCGGACGGCGACGGCAGCCTGGAGACGGTGACCGGGGACGTCAAGGTGGCCGTCCCGATCATCGGGCGCAAGTTCGAGCCCGACATCGTCAAGGTGATCGAGTCCGCGCTGCGGATCGAGCAGCGGGTCGGCGACGAGTGGATCAAGGCCAACAGCTGATCGACTTTGCCCCGTGCTGGTCTAGCGATTGCCGTACATCAGCGAGCCGGGCGTGGTCAGCTCCTCGCCGGTCTCCAGCCAGGTCTTGAGGCCGGAGAGGATCATCGGCCAGCCGCCGTACAGCTGCGCGTTGGCGCCCTCTCGCAGCTGGTCGTGGGTCACCGTGAGCACGCACGAGTCCGGGGCGATCTCCTGTATCTCCCAGGTGATTCGGGTGGGGCCCTCGTCCTTGACGTCCTCGCCCCAGAGCGCGTGCATCGTCTGCACGAGCCGGCGGGGCGGGTCGACCTCGAGGTTCTCGCCCTCGGCGATCACCAGGCCCGGGGCGCCGGGGTTGGTCACCTCGAACCGCGAGCCGGGCGCGAGTTCGGAGCTGAACCGGTTGCCGAACTGGAACTTCGCCCGGATCTCGGAGTCGGTGATCGCGTGCCACAGCCGTTCCGGCGTGGTCTTGATGTAGATCTCGTAGATCTTCTCCATGGTCTTCTCCAGACTGGATTTGAGGTCGCTCAGGCCGGCGACCCACTGCTCGGCGTACTTGCTGACCCATCGGTCGTGGACGAGCCGGATCGGCACCGCGTTCAGGAAGTGCAGCTTCTCCCGGCCGCGCCGGCGGCTGACCACCAGGCCGGCCTCCTCCAGCACCTTCAGGTGCTTTGCCACCCCGAACCGGCTGATCGGCAGCCGAGCCTCCAGCGCACTCTGGGTCTGCCCGTCCGCGCGGAACAGCTCGTCCAGCAGGCTGCGCCGGGTGGGATCGGCCAGTGCCCGGAACACCGGTTCGAGCTCGGCGTCGTCCATGCCGAGAAGATAGGTGACCATTGGGTCACGTGTCAAGGAGGTCGGAACCGGTGCGGGCTGCGAGTTCGACCTGAGTCGGGCCTCTCCTACGACCACCGGCCGTGCCGTCTCCGGTCGCCGCCAGCGCGATGAGGCTGATCGCACATCACCGGGGAAGCCGTCGAGGCCCGCCCCAGTGCGCGCTTGGCTCAGTCGTCCTCGGCGGGGAACTCCGGTAGCCGCGGCCCGACCAGGTCGTCGGCGTCGATGATGGTGTAGGCATAGCCCTGCTCGGCGAGGAACCGCTGCCGGTGCGCGGCGTACTCGGCGTCCAGGGTGTCGCGGGAGACCACCGTGTAGAAGTGCGCCTGCCGGCCGTCGTGCTTGGGCCGCAGCACCCTTCCCAGCCGCTGGGCCTCCTCCTGCCGGGAGCCGAAGGTGCCCGAGATCTGCACCGCGACCGCCGCCTCGGGCAGGTCGATGGAGAAGTTGGCGACCTTGCTGACCACCAGCACCCGGGTCTCGCCGGAGCGGAACGAGTCGAAGAGCCGTTCGCGCTCCTTGTTCGTCGTCGAGCCCTGGATCACCGGCGCCTGCAGGTGCTCGCCGATCTCGTCGAGCTGGTCGAGGTAGGCCCCGATCACCAGCACCTGGTCGTCGGGGTGCTGCTCGACGATCGCCTCGATCACCGGCAGCTTGGTGCGCGCGGTGGCCGCGATCTTGTACCGGTCCTCGGGCTCGGCGGTCGCGTACGTCATCCGCTCGGCGTCGGTCAGGGTCACCCGCACCTCACGGCAGTCGGCCGGCGCGATCCAGCCCTGGTTCTCGATGTCCTTCCACGGCGCGTCGTAGCGCTTGGGCCCGATCAGGGAGAAGACATCGGCCTCCCGCCCGTCCTCGCGCACCAGGGTGGCCGTCAGGCCGAGCCGGCGGCGGGACTGCAGGTCGGCGGTCAGCCGGAAGATCGGCGCCGGCAGCAGGTGCACCTCGTCGTAGACGATCAGGCCCCAGTCCCGGGAGTCGAAGAGCTCCAGGTGCCGGTACTCGCCCTTCCGCCGGGTGGTCATCACCTGGTACGTCGCGATGGTGACCGGCCGGATCTCCTTCTTCTCGCCGGAGTACTCGCCGATCTCCTCCTCGGTCAGCGACGTGCGCGCCAGCAGCTCGCGCTTCCACTGCCGGCCGGAGACGGTGTTCGTCACCAGGATCAGCGTGGTCGCCTTCGCCTCGGCCATCGCCGCCGCGCCGACCAGGGTCTTGCCCGCGCCGCACGGCAACACCACTACACCCGAGCCGCCGGCCCAGAACGCCGACACCGCGTCGGCCTGGTAGTTGCGCAGCTGCCAGCCGTCGGCGCGCAGCTCGATCGGGTGCGCCTCGCCGTCGACGTAGCCGGCCAGGTCCTCGGCCGGCCAGCCGACCTTGAGCAGCGCCTGCTTCAGCCGGCCCCGCTCGGACGGGTGCACGAGCACCGTGTCGGCGTCGATCCGCTCGCCGAGCATCGGGGTGATCTTCTTCTGCCGCAGCACTTCCTCCAGCACCGCGCGGTCCAGCGAGATCAGCACCAGGCCGTGCGTCGGGTGCTTGGCCAGCTGCAGCCGGCCGTACCGGTCCATCGTGTCGGCGACGTCGACCAGCAGCGCGTGCGGCACCGCGTACCGGGAGTACCGGACCAGCGCGTCGACCACCTGCTCGGCGTCGTGGCCGGCGGCCCGGGCGTTCCAGAGTCCGAGCGGGGTGAGCCGGTAGGTGTGCACGTGCTCGGGGGACCGCTCCAGCTCGGCGAACGGGGCGATCGCGGCCCGGGCCTCGCCGGCCGTCGGGTGGTCGACCTCGAGCAGCAGGGTCTTGTCGGATTGGACGATCAGCGGTCCGTCGGTCACCGGTTCTCCTTCGGGACGGAAGCTTCCATTGTGCCAGCGAAGCTGGTCCAGGCGGTGCGTGCCGGCGAAGCCTGGCCGGTACGGCCGATGCCAGCGAAGCTGGTCCAGGCGGTGCGTGCCGGCGAAGCCGGGCCGGTGCCAGCGCGGGCCCGGGCGTCTCAGTCCTCGGCCAGCACGCTCACGGTGGTGATCCGCTGCAGCGGGTAGCTGAGCAGCCGGCCGCCGTCCGGGTCGTGCCCGCGCACCATGCCACCGCCCACCGAGATCGGCTGCAGCGTGCGCTGCGAGGGCGTCCCGGTGTCGTCGACGTAGCCGAGGGCGATGGTCAGCTCCTCCCGGACGGCGGTGCGCAGCAGCTCCAGGATCGAGGCCGAGGTCACCCCGGGCACCTGCTGGGACACCCGGTTGGTGGAGCTGCTGATCGCCGCGGCCAGCTTCTCCGAGGCCCGCAGCCGGGCGATCACCTCGCCCAGCTGGCTGTCGGTCAGGGTGTTCGCGCGCACCCGGCCGGACCGGCTGTGCTGCCGCCGCGCCGGCACCCGGGCGGCGTCGGCGGCCAGCGTCAGCACCGAGCCGTCGGCGGTCTCGGCGGCCGGGGCGTAGCCGTGCGCCCGCAGCCGCTCCAGCAGCTGGTTGATGCCCTGGGCGCAGACCAGCACGGTCGGCGCCAGCCGGTGCAGGCCGAGCGATTCGAGGCCGGGTTCGGTGAGCACCCGGTCGAGCAGCAGCTCGTCGTCACAGCGCAGGTAGCTACTCGCGGTGCCGACCCGCAGCCGGCCGTGCTGGGTGGCCGCGTCGCCGATCAGGTAGTCCAGCGCCTGCGGCATCGGGGTGCGCGAGGTGGTGCTGAAGAACCGGTTCAGGTCGGCGCCGGTCCGGCCCGCGTCCAGGGCGCGGCGCAGGCTGGCCGGCGTGATGCGATAGACCGCGGCGCCACCGGTGGACTCCAGGTCGGCGGCCAGCGACAGTTCCCGCTGCAGCTGCGGCGTCGGTGGCCCGGGCACCACGACGGTCAGGTCCGGCTGCACCAGGAACTCGCTCACCGGGGCCGGCAGCGCGGCCTCGAGCAGGTCCGCGGCGTTCGCCTCGGCCCGGCTGGCCCCGGTCTCGGCACCGTCCAGCAGCGCCCGGGCGTAGCCGGTGATCGCACCGTAGCCGGTGAGGCCGAGGGTGGCGGCCTCGGCCAGCGCGCCGGCCGCCGCCGTCCGGTACGCCGAGGCGCGGCGGGGCGCCAGCCAGGCCAGCCGGGCCAGCACCGCCTCGTCCCCGGCCGGGGTGCTGCCCGGCGGCAGGTCGGCCAGCAGCCGCAGCAGCTGCCGGCGCAGCGCCGGGGCACTGTGCCGCTCGGCATCCGCCGACAGCGCCGCGATGGTCTTGTCCCGGTCGTCCTTCTGCCCGACCAGCCCCGGCTGCCGGGTCATCGCCAGCCAGCTGGCCGCCAGCCGCACCCAGCGCTCGGCGGTGGGCAGCGCGAGCCAGCCGTCGAACTCGGTGGTCGGCAGGTAGCTCGGGTCCACCACCGAGCTGCTGGCCAGCAGCCCTGCCTCGGCGGCGACTTCGACCAGCAGCGCGGTGACCGGCTCGGCAACGTCCAGCGCGCGGGCCAGCCGCCGCAGGTCCCGGACCCCCAGGCCGCCCGAGCGAAGCTGGCCGACCGGCTCGTCGGAGAGCGTGTGCAGCAGCAGCTCCACCAGCCGCACCGTCTCCAGCACCGCGGTCGCGCCGCCGCCGTCGATGGCCGCCAGGCCGCGCTCGGTGAGCGGGATCGGTGCGGGCTCGGGACGGACCGGCCCGGCCGGCACCGGACGGACCGCCAGCGACACCTCGCGCGGCAGCTCCACCGTCCGGCCGTCGATCGGCACCACCAGCCCCAGGTCGAGCAGCGCCCGCACCGGCGGCTCGCCCTCGGAACGCTGCTCCAGCATCGCCCGCACCTGGGCGGCCACGTCGCGGTAGGTCCCGATCGGCGGCCCGCCGGCCAGCCGGTCGAGCACCGCGCGGGCCGGCTTGTCCAGCCGCTCGATCAGTTCGGGCAGCCGGCCGAGCACCGCCGCGGCGATCGCCGCGCCCGCGGCCGGCTGCCCGGCGGGCGGCAGGCCCAGGCGGCGGAGCAGGTCGGCCGCAGCCAGCTCGGGGACCTGGCCGAAGAGCTCGGCGGCCGGGCGCCCGAGGCCGGCCGGGTAGGGCCCGAGCACCTCCCGGACGGCGCCCACCGGGTGCAGGTGCTCGTCCGGGCCCCAGGCCAGGGCCCAGTCGCGGAGCCGGTCGGCGGCGGCCCGCACCGCCGGGCGGTCGGGCTCGGCGAACCAGGCCGCCACCTCCGCCACACCGGCCTGCCCCGGCAGGCAGCAGAGCACCTCCAGGGTGCGCAGGGAGAAGGCGTCCAGGGCGTCCAGCGCGCGGGCGATGGACGTGCGCACCCCGGCCCGGTTCGCCAGCGTGGCCAGGTCGACCGGGGCCGGCAGCGCGAGGTCGGGACGGCGCCGCAGCAGGGTCAGCAGTTCGGCGTCCGTCCGGGTGCGGAGCCAGTCGGTCAGGCTGCGCGCCGGAGTGCGGTCCGCGGAGCGCACGCCGGGGGAGCTGGGGTCAGTCGCCAGCGAGGTGCGGGCGGTTGTCGGGACCCGGGTGCTGGTAGAAGAGGCTCTCCACCGGCAGCGGGAAGCTGACGTCGTCGCCGAACGGGCTCTGCGAGCCGGCCTTGTTCGAGAGCAGTTCGTTCACCGGGTGCTCGCCGTAGGCGTTGTCCCAGTTCTGCTGGACCGGCTGGTCGTACGGCCGGTTCTCCGGCACCGCGCTTGCCATCTGCTGCCTCTTCCTGCGACTTGATTCCGCACCGTCGTTCTGCGAGAAATCCAGTCTGCCATGCCGGTAACCTCACCGTCCGTGGCAGTAGAACATCAGCGGCCGGACCCGGGTCAGGTGGTCACGGTCAACCTGGCGCAGGTCATGGACACCCCGCCCCCGGTGCGCGGCCGGCCGAAGGCCCGGTTCCCGAAGACCGGCATCGACAAGCGCCCGGCCACCGGGCCGGTGGCGGTGCGCCGGCTCGGCCTGACCGGTGACACCATCTGCGACACCGTCAACCACGGCGGTGAGCACCAGGCCGTCTACGCCTACGCCGAGGAGGACACCGCCTGGTGGCAGGCCGAGCTGGGCGAGGAGCTGCGCATCCCGCTCGGCCCCGGCTCGCTCGGCGAGAACCTGACCACCCGCGGGGTGGACGTCACCGGGGCGGTCATCGGCGAGCGCTGGCGGATCGGTAGCACCATCCTGCAGGTCAGCGCGCCGCGGCTGCCGTGCGTGGTCTTCGCTGGCTACTGGGGGGTCGACCAGCTGGTTCGCCGGTTCGCCGAGGCCGGCCGGCCGGGGGCGTACCTGCGGGTGCTGACCGAGGGCGAGCTGTCGGCCGGGGATCCGGTCACGGTGCTCGACCGGCCGGCGCACGGGCTGACCGTCCAGGAGACCTTCCGGGCGCTGACCGGTGACCGCAGCCTGACCGCCCGGCTGCTGGAGGCGCCGGAGCTGCCCGGCAACGTGCATCAGCAGGCCGCGCGCTGGCTGGCGCTCAACGCCCGCTGACCTGCCGCATCGCCGCGCGCTGGTCGGCCCGGCCGGCCCGGACCGCGCCGGTGACCGCGACGATGAAACCGAGCGGCACCAGCAGGCAGCCGAGGTTCAGCCAGAGCGAGCGCTCGGTGTCGCCGAAGAAGAACGGCAGCACCGTCACCAGCACGAAGACCAGGCCCACGCCGAACATGACGAATCCGGCCTGGACCGAGCGCGGCCGGCCCTTGGCGGTGGGCATGGCAGCTCCGATCTCTGGTGCGCCGCCGGATGAAGGGGCGTTAGGCTGTCTCATCGGCGTCCGCAGCACTTGCGGGCGTCGGTTCTTTCCTGTCGAGAGTACGAATCAGATCTCGCGTAGCGAGTAGTGGGGTGTTTGGCGGATGCCGTCCGGCAAGGTGAAGTGGTTCGACGCGGAGAAGGGCTTCGGGTTCCTCGCCGACGACGCGGGTGCCGACGTCTTCGTGCACAAGGACGCGCTGCCGGCTGGGATCTCCGAGTTGAAGTCCGGTCAGCGGGTCGAGTTCGGGGTGGTCCAGGGACGCAAGGGCAACCAGGCGCTGCAGGTGCGGCTGCTGGATCCGGTGCCGTCGGTGGTGAAGGCGACCCGGCGGCCGCCGGAGGAGATGACCCCGATCGTCGAGGACCTGATCAAGCTGCTCGACAAGGTCGGCAACTCGCTGCGCCGCGGTCACTACCCGGACCGCGCGGAGGGCCGCAAGGTCGCCACCCTGCTGCGCGCCGTCGCCGACAACCTGGACGCCTGACCGCCGGAACCGCCTCGTGAGCCCCGGTGCACGCGCACCGGGGCTCACGGCTATGCCGAACCTGCCGTCTCCGCATTGTCTCGCGAAGCGGGACAGGTGTCCCGTTATCTGGATGAACGGCCTAAGCTGCCCATCGAGGTGATGCGGGCGTGGGACGACGGCGATGGCTGATCCTGGCATGCGGGCTGGCCGCGCAGGCGGCGACCTGCTCCTTCCTCTACGGCCTGCCGATGCTGGTGCCGCAGCTGCGCGCCGAGTACGGCATCTCGCTGGCCGGGGCCGGCGCGGTGGTCGGCGCACCGGCCGTCGGCCTGATCCTCACCCTCATCCTCTGGGGCGCGGTCGCCGACCGGCGCGGTGAGCGGCTGGTGATCGCCAGCGGCATCCTGCTGTCCGCGGCCCTGCTGCTGGTGGCCGGCCGGCTGCACTCGGTGCCCGCGCTGTGCGCCGCGCTGGCCGCGGCCGGCGCGGCCGGCGCCTCGGTGAACGCGGCCAGCGGCCGGGTCGTGCTGGGCTGGTTCGCCGCGCACGAGCGTGGCCTGGCGATGGGGCTGCGCCAGACCGCGCAGCCGCTCGGGGTCGCGATCGCGGCGGTGGCCCTGCCGCCGGTGGCCAACCGGTACGGCGTGGGCGACGCGCTGCTGGTGCCGGCCGGGCTGTGCGCGCTGGTCGGGGTGCTGGTGCTGCTGCTGGTGGTGGACCCGCCGCGCGGCGTGCGCGGTGCGCTGGAGACGGCCGGCTCGCCGTACCGGGTGCCGACGCTGTGGCGGCTGCACGCGGCCTCGACGATGCTGGTCGTCCCGCAGTTCGCCATCTCCGGCTTCTCGATGGCCTACCTGGTCGACGTCCGGCACTGGGACACCCTGGCCGCCGGCCGGGTGCTCTTCCTCGGCCAGGTGCTCGGCGCGCTGGGCCGGATCGGCGCCGGCCTCTGGTCCGACCGGGTGGCCAGCCGGCTGACCCCGATGCGCCAGCTCGCGGTGGCCAGCACGCTGGTCATGCTCGGCGTCGCGCTCGGCGACCGGCTGCACTCGCCGGCGGTGATCGTGGTGCTGCTGCTCGGCGCGGTGATCACGGTGGCCGACAACGGCCTGGCCTTCACCGCGGTCGCCGAGTTCGCCGGCTCGGCGTGGGCCGGCCGGGCCCTCGGCGCGCAGAACACCGCGCAAAATGTCGCCTCGGCCCTCACCCCACCGCTGCTCGGCGGGCTGATCGGCGCCCACGGCTACGGGCTCGGCTTCCTGGTGGGCGCGGCGTGCCCGCTGCTGGCGATCGGCCTGACCCCGGTGCTCGCCGAGCGCCGGGCGACCACCCGGCAGCCCGAGCCGGCCAAGGCCTGACGGTTATCGCAGCGGGCCGGTCGCCGGCACCAGCCCGGCGGCGTGCGCCCGGCCGAGCAGCTCCTCGATGGCCGCGTAGCCCTCCTCGCCCAGCTCGCGGCTGAAGGAGTTGACGTACAGCTCGATGTGCTGGCGCTGCACGTCCGGGTCCATCTCGTCGGCGTGTGCGGCGACGTAGGAGGCCGAGGCCTGCGGATGGTCGAAGGCGTAGTCCACCGAGGCCCGCACCACCCGGGCCAGCGCGCCGGTGTCGAGCGTCCGCCGGGCCAGGATCGCGCCGAGCGGGATCGGGTGGCCGGTGCTCTGCTCCCACCAGGCCCCGAGGTCGGCGAGCGCGGTGAGGCCGTAGTTCGGGTAGGTGAACCGCGCCTCGTGGATCACCAGGCCGGCGTCGTAGCGGCCGTCCCGGACGCCCGGCATGATCTCGGCGAACGGCACCACCTCGATCGAGGCCGGCCGCTGGCCGGCGGCCCAGAGCCGCATCAGCAGGTACGCGGTGGTGCGCTCGCCCGGCACCGCCACCCGGGCGCCGGTGAGGTCGGCCCGTTCGCCGGCGGTCAGCACCAGCGGCCCGCAGCCGCGCCCCAGTGCCCCGCCGCAGGGCAGCAGCGCGTAGTCGCCCAGCAGCCAGGGCAGCGCCGCGTACGACACCTTGACCACGTCGAACCCGCCCCGTTCGGCGGCGGTGTTGGTGATGTCGACGTCGGCGAAGGTCACGGCGACCTCCGGCGCGCCCTCGATCAGCCCGTGCGTCCAGGCGTGGAAGACGAAGGTGTCGTTCGGGCAGGGCGAGAACGCCAGGCTCAGCGGGGTCATCGGATCATCCCTTCGACGGTGCGGCCAGGGGCTCGGCCAGGACGGCGGCCAGCGCGGCGGTCAGCGCGGCGAGCGCGGGCCCGAGGTGCCAGTTCTCCCGGTCCCGTGGCCCGACCGGGTTCGAGATCGTCCGCAGCTCGCCGAACGGGACGCCGGCGCGCCGGGCCGCCGCGGCCACCCCGGCGCCCTCCATGCCCTCGGCCACCGCGTCCGGGTAGGCGGCGGAGAGCCGGTCGGCCCGGGCCCGGGTGCCGGTCACGGTCTGCACGGTGAGCACGGTGCCGGTGACCGCACCGGACCGCTCGGCCAGCAGCCGGCCCAGCGCCGGGTCGGCGTCGTCGGCGACCTCGCCCAGGCCCAGCTCGGCCAGCGAGGCGAAGCCGCCGTCGGACAGCTGCGCGCCCAGGTCGGCGAAGGCCACCCGGTCTGCGACGGCGGTGCTCCCGACCGGGGCCGGCGGGAAGCCGCCGGCGATGCCGGCCGACAGCACCGCGTCGTACCCGGCCGGCAGCAGGGCCGCGGTGCCGAGCGCGGCGGCCACCGCCCCGACCCCGGCCGCGACGGCGTCCACCAGGCCGGCGGGGGTGGCGGCGCGCAGCAGGTCCTGGCCGTGCAGCTGGCCAGCGGTGGGCTGCCAGGCGCCGAGCACCGCGTCCCGTTCCGCCGGCACGGCGGTCACGATCAGCAGGCGCGGCATCGGGCGGCTCAGGCGGTCAGCTGCACCAGCACCAGCCAGGTGGTGAGCTGGCGGGACGGCGGGATGGCGCTGATCTGCAGGTAGTAGCTGCCCTGGGCCTGGCTCGGCACCGCCAGCCGGAGGGCGAGCTTGCCGGTGGTCGGGCCGGTCGAGGCGCCGGGGGTGCTGAGCGGGGTGTTGGTCTTGCCGTCGGTGGTGTAGGCCGCCACGATGTAGCCGCGGTCGGACAGCGCCGGCGGTACGTCCAGCAGCAGGGTCGAGCCGCTGCGCGCGTGCACGGTGCGCTGCTTGCCCGGGTCCAGCGCGCAGGTGCCGGCGGTCAGGATGGTGCAGGTCGACTGGGCCGGCACGGTGGTGGCGCGGTCGCCGGACAGCACGGTGATCGTCGGCTGCGGCTTGTCGCAGGCGGTCAGCAGGACGGTGGCGGCGAACAGCGCGACGACGGCGGCAACGGCACGACGGAGGCTCACCCGCGCGAGGCTACCCGCGGGTTCGCCGCACCCTCGGGGCCGGTCCCGGCCGATGTGACGCGCTCGCGCGCCGCTTGACCAGCATGCCCGCGGTGACCCCGGCCAGCACCAGCGCCGCGATCGTGAACCCGAGCGTCCCGTTGCGCGAGGGCAGCAGCAGCGCGATGGTCGCGCCGAGCACCCAGGCCAGCTGCAGGAACGTCTCGGAGCGGCCGAAGGCGGAGGAGCGCAGCGCCTCGGCGACGTCCCGCTGGATGATCGCGTCCAGCGAGAGCTTCGACAGCGAGTTGCACACCGCGCTGACGAACATCGCGACGATCGCGAACGGCAGGCTGAACAGCAGCGCCGCGGCCAGGCAGACGACGGCGGCGGCGGCCGTCGCGACGAGGATGATCAGCTCCGGCCGGGCCAGCTTCAGCCGGGTGCCGACCGCGGTGCCGGTGAAGTTGCCGAGGCCGGCCGCCGCGCCGACCGCCCCGAGCGACACCACGGCCGCGAACCCGTGCGAGGTGGACTCGACGTAGAAGGCCAGGAACAGGGTCAGGAACCCGGCCAGCCAGCGCAGTGACGACTCACCCTGCAGCGCCGCCAGCACGTGCGGCGCGAAACCCCGCCGGGTCCAGTCCAGCAGCCGGGCCGGCAGCGTCCGGCCGGCGGGCGGCTGCGCGGCCGGCTGTTCGAGGGTGCGGGCCGGCCCGGTCGCGGCGCGGGCCGCGGGCGGCAGCGAGTCGACGATCCGGGGCAGCCGGAACGAGTACACCGCGGTCGCCGCGAAGGCCAGCGCGGTGATCCAGAGGCCGAACGGGTAGGAGCCGGTCACCTTGATCGCCGCGCCGACCACCCCGCCGCCGACGATCGCCGCGACCAGGCCGAACAGCGACAGCCGGGCGTTCGCCTCGACCAGGGTCAGCCCGCCCGGCACCAGCCGGGGCGCGGCCGCGGACCGGATCACCGCGTACGCCTTCGACAGCACCAGCGAGCCGAGGGCGGCCGGGAACAGCACGTACAGGTCGGTGAAGTTGACCGCCATCACCGCGGCCAGGAAGGCCCGGCCGATCGCGGTCGCGGCCATCACCCAGCGGCGGCCGTGCTGCACCCGGTCCAGGGCCGGCCCGATCACCGGGGCGATCACCGCGAACGGCGCCATGGTCATCAGCAGGTAGAGCAGCACGTTGCCGCGCTGGGCGTCCGACGGGGCGGAGAAGAACACGGTGCCGGCCAGCGCGACGGTGACCATCGCGTCGGCGCCGTAGGACATCACCTGGTTCCAGATCAGCGCGGTCAGCCCGGACTCGCGGGCCCCGTCGGCCTCGCTGGCCACGATCACCTTGTGCGCGACCAGCCGGGAGAAGTAGCGGCTGCGGGCCAGCACCGCGCGGGTGACGGTGACCCCATTGGTGCCCGGCGGCGGGGTGCGCAGCCCCTCGGCGCGGCCCGGCCGGGACTGCTCGGGCCCATCGACCCCCGGCTGATCGGCGGGCTCGGGGTGCAGCGAGTGGTACGTCGGCGCCGAGAAACCGTCGGTCGCGGGCTCGCCCGCCCCTGCCCGTCCCTCTGCCGCCGTCACGCCGTCCATCCTGCCGCACGTCCCGACGTTAGGCAGCGATCCGGGCACGGTCGGCGATCATGGCCCCACGGCTCGCGGCGGCCCGCGGAGCGACGGATGCCACAATGGCCGGTGTGAACGCTCCGACCCTGCCGACCGACCTCGATCCGGCCATCGCCCAGGCGGTCGAGCCGGCCCGTGCCGCCGCGGTCGCGCTGGCCGGTGCCGACGTGGGCGTCGCCGAGGCCGGTGGCCCGGCGGCCCAGGTCGGCCCGCACCTCGGCATCCGGCCGGAGAGCGAGCACGCCGCCACCCACGCGTTCGCGGCCCGGTTGCCGGGTTACCTCGGCTGGTACTGGGCGGTCACGATGGTGCGCGCCCCCGAGGGCGAGCCGCAGGTGGCCGAGGTGGTGCTGCTGCCCGGCGACGGGGCGCTGCTCGCCCCCGCCTGGGTGCCCTGGAGCGAGCGCCTGCAGCCCGGCGACCTCAGCCCCGGCGACCTGCTGCCGGCCGCCCCGGACGACCCGCGGCTGGTGCCCGGCTACACCGACTCCGGCGACCCCCAGGTCGAGCAGGTCGCCTTCGAACTCGGCCTCGGCCGGCCCCGGGTGCTCTCCCGCGCCGGCCGGCTCGATGCCGCCGAGCGCTGGCACGACGCCGAGTTCGGCCCGGACAGCCCGATGGCCAAGCAGGCACCGGCCCCCTGCGGCAGCTGCGGCTTTCTGGTCGCCCTCGGCGGTTCGCTGCAGGCGGCGTTCGGCGTGTGCGCCAACGAGTTCTCCGCCGCCGACGGCCGGGTGGTCTCGGTCGAGTACGGCTGCGGCGCGCACTCCGAGACGGTGCCCGAGCCGCTGCCCGAGCCGGCCGGGCCGGTCTACGAGGACGAGCTGGTCGACCTGGTCGACCGGCACGCCGGCCGCGCCCCCGACGCCGAGGGCGGGTCAGCCGAGCCAGCCGGCGACGGCGCCGAGCAGGCCGTGGTCGACCTCGAGCCCGACACCGTCCAGCCGGTCGACGAGGACCAGTTCGCCGAGGCTGGACAGGGCCAGGACGAGGCCGGCGGTGCGCAGCTCGTCGAAGCCGACCCGGCCCAGCTCGACCCGCCAGCCGTGGTCGAGGGCGGCGTCGAGGAACCGCCGGCGGGTGACGCCGGGCAGGACGGCTCCTGACAGCTCCGGGGTCCGGACCAGCCCGGCCGCCGGGATCACCACCAGGTTCGCGATGCCGGACTCGGCCACCCCGCCGTCCGGAGTGCTGAACAGCGGGCTGGTGCCCGGTTCGGCAGCCGGCAGCCAGCGCCGGTCCGCCCACTTGTGCCGCCAGCAGCCCGCCGGCCGCGGCGCCCGGAACAGCGCCACCCGGCCACCGGCCGCCGGGGCGGGGGCCGTCTCGATGACCGGCGCCGCGCCGGGCCGGAGGCTGACCCGCACCCGGTGCCGGCCGGGCAACCGGCGCCCGAGCGCGACCAGGTCGCCGGCCAGCTCCGGGGGCAGGCCGGTGCGGTACAGCTCCAGGCAGGACGCCTCCAGCCGTGCCAGGTGATCGGCCAGGCCGATCAGGCTACCGTCCCGGCAGAGCATGGTGTCGAAGATTCCCTCGTCGGTGTCGATGGATTCCGCGTCGGGTTCGTCCGGCCAGGGCCAGCCGGCGGCACCCAGCGCGAGCAGCGGCGCTGCCTTCACCGCGCACTCCTGCCACTCGGCCATCGGCACCGAGTCGGCCGTGATCCCGCCGCCGACGCCGAGCTCGAAGCGGCCGCCGGCGATCTCGAAGGTCCGGATCGCCACGCTGAACTCCGCCACCTCGCCGGCGACCAGGCCGATCGCGCCGGTGAACAGGCCCCGGTCGGCCGTCTCGAGTTCGTCGATCAGCGCGCAGGCCCGCACCTTCGGCGCGCCGGTCACCGAACCCGGCGGGAACGTCGCGGCCAGCAGCTCGGCGGTGCCGGTGCCGGGCCGCAGCCGGCCGGTGACCTCGGAGACCAGGTGCCAGACGCCCGGCGCCGGCCGGACCGCCAGCAGCTCGCCGGTGCTGACCGTGCCCGGCCGGCAGGCCCGGGCCAGGTCGTTGCGCATCAGGTCGACGATCATCACGTTCTCGGCGCGGTCCTTGACCGACCGCCCGAGCTCCACCGCGCCCGGATCGTCCGGCGCCGTCCCGGTGCGGCGCCGGGTGCCCTTGATCGGAGCGGTGCGCACCGCGTCCCCGCGCCGGTGCAGGAACAGCTCGGGCGACAGGCTGACGACGCTGCGGCCGGGCAGCTGCAGGAAGGCGGCGTAGTCCGGGGCCAGCTCGGCGACCCCGCGCAGGAACAGCTCGGCCGGCGGCCCGGACACCTCGCCGGTGACCCTGGCGCAGACGTTCACCTGGTAGAGCTGGCCGGCCCGGATGGCCGAGACCGCGTTCTCGACGGCGGCCAGGTGCGCTGCCGGGGCGGTCGCGGTGACGCCGGTCAGCCGGACCTCGGCCGGCGCGGGCGAGCAGTCCAGCCGCCCCAGGGCCGGCACCAGGCCCGGGTCGCCGGTCAGCCACCAGGTGCCCGTCGGATCCCGGCGCAGCAGGGTGTCGAACCGGCCGAACCAGCTGCGGCCGCGGTGGTCGAGCCAGCCGATCCAGCAGCCGGGCGCGTCCAGGTCGGCGGTCCGGTCGGTGACCAGGGCCGGCTGCCAGCCGATCACCACCTCGCCGTCCTGCCAGCGCCCGGCCAGGCAGGCCAGCGTGCCGGTGTCGAGTTCCGCCGAGGCCAGCAGTGCCCGCAGCACGGCACCGAGATCGGCCGGCAGCCCGAGCCGCACCGCACCGCCGAGCCGGGTCGGCTCAGCCAAGCCGTCCCTCGTCGGCGTGCTTGCGGACCAGCGGTAGCGAGAGCAGGCCGAGCAGCGCGCCGGCCAGCGCGGTCCACAGCCAGACCCGGTGGCCGTGGCTGCCGAGCCAGGACCAGAACGGCAGCAGAACGAGGAAAGTGACCGTGAACGCGGCGATTCCGGCGAACACCACCGGTCGCGGGTTCACCGCGAGCATCCGGCGGCCGGCCTGCTCGGCGGCGTCCGCGGCCGGGTCCGGCCGACTTGAACTCGCAGTCACAGTTCGGCAGGCTACGCGTGGCAGCCGACCGCCCGATAGCTGGAGCAGCATTGGCACTCGACACCGCACGCGCGACGTCAGGCGTGGACCGGTTCTTCTCGATCACCGAACGTGGCTCGTCGGCCGGGCAGGAGGTGCGCGGCGGCCTGGTCACCTTCGTGACGATGGTCTACATCGTCGTGCTCAACCCGCTGATCATCGGCACCGTCAAGGACGGGCACGGGCACTTCCTGGGCGGCGGTGCGGCCCCGAACCTGGCCGCGGTCGCCGCGGCCACCGCACTGGTGGCGTGCGTGATGACGCTGGCGATGGGCCTGATCGGGCGCTACCCGTTCGGCCTGGCCACCGGCCTCGGGCTGAACGCCTTCGTCGCCTTCCAGGTCGCCACCCGCATGTCCTGGCCGGCCGCGATGGGCATGGTGGTGCTGGAGGGCCTGCTGATCACCGTCCTGGTGATGACCGGCTTTCGGGTGGCGGTCTTCCGCGCCATCCCGGCCCAGCTCAAGAGCGCGATCGCGGTCGGCATCGGCCTGTTCATCGCGCTGATCGGCCTGGTCGACGCGGGCTTCGTCCGGGCCGGGTCGGGCACGGTGGTCGACATCGGCATCGGCGGGCACCTGAACGGCTGGCCGACCCTGGTCTTCGTGGTCGGCGTGCTGCTGATCGCGGTGCTGATGGCGCGCAAGGTGCGTGGCGCGATCCTGATCGGCATTCTGGCCTCGACCGTGCTGGCGGTGATCATCGAGGCGATCGGCCACCTCGGCCCGCAGACCGACGCGACCGGCAAGGTGGTGAACCCGGAGGGCTGGGCGCTGAACGTGCCGTCCTTCTCGGGCAAGCACTTCGGCATGCCGGACCTCGGCCTGGTCGGGCACTTCTCGCTCGGCGGCGGGTTCTCCGCGGTCGGCATCGTCTCGGGCATCGTGATCGTGTTCTCGCTGGTGCTGAGCGACTTCTTCGACGTCATGGGCACCACCATCGGCCTGGCGCACGAGGCCGACCTGCTCGACGCCGACGGCCAGCTGCCCGGCATCCAGGAGGTGCTGCTGATCGACGGCCTGGCCGCGGTCGCCGGTGGCGCGGCCGGTGCCTCGTCGGCCACCACCTACGTCGAGTCCGCGGCCGGCATCGGCGACGGTGCCCGGACCGGGCTCGCCTCGGTGGTCACCGGCCTGCTCTTCGCGGTCACCATCTTCCTGTCGCCGCTGGCCCAGTTCGTCCCGTCCGAGGCGGCCGCGCCGGCGCTCGTCGTGGTCGGGGTGCTGATGATGCGCCAGGTGCGCACCATCGACTTCGGCGCGCTGGAGCTGGCGCTGCCCGCCTTCCTGACCATCGTGCTGATGCCGTTCACCTACTCGATCACCAACGGGGTCGGTGCCGGCTTCATCAGCTACGTGCTGCTGCAGGCCGCGGTGGGCAGGGCGCGGGCGGTGCACCCGCTGATGTGGGTGGTGTCGGCGTTCTTCGCGGTGTACTTCGCCATCGAGCCGCTGAAGAACCTGTTCGGCATCGCCTAGCCCCGGCGGCCAGGTGGCGGCGGGGGCACATCGTTAGCTAGGCTAATGATGTGACGAGCACCCAGACCCCTGCCGAGCTCGCCTCCGTGCTGCGGCTGGCCCTGATGCGGGCCGCCCGCCGGATCCGCTCGCAGCGGGTGAACACCACGGTCACGCTGTCGCAGCTGTCGGCGCTGTCCACGGTCGGCAAGTGCGGCCCGATGAGCGCCGGCGAGCTGGCCGGCATCGAGCGGGTCCAGCCGCCGTCGATGACCAAGATCCTCGCCTCGCTGGAGGCCGAGGGCTGGGTGCGGCGGACCCCGCACCCGGACGACCGCCGCCAGTCCATCATCTCGATCACCGGCTCCGGGCAGCGGCTGATCGAGGAGGAGCGGCGGGCCCGGGACGAGTGGCTGGCCACCCGGCTGCGGGAGTTCAGCCCGGACGAGCTGCGGATCCTGTCCGAGGCGGTCGCGGTGCTCGACCGGCTGGGCTCGGAATGACAGCTGCCCCGGTCGCCGGCAACGACGCCGTCGACAGCGAGGCGCTCGCCGAGGTCGGCGTACCACCCGCCCGGAGCCGGCTCGACCCGATCCGGTCGCTGAAGGTCCGCAACTACCGGCTGTACTTCTCCGGCCAGCTCGTCTCGCTCACCGGCACCTGGGCCCAGCGGGTCGCCCAGGACTGGCTGGTGCTCCAGCTGACCAACTCCGGCACCGCCCTCGGCATCGTCACCGCACTGCAGTTCGGCCCGGCCCTGCTGCTCTCGCTCTACGGCGGGGCCCTGGCCGACCGCGGTGACAAGCGCCGGCTGCTGCTGGCCACCCAGACCGGCATCGCACTCGCCGCGCTGGCGCTCGGCCTGCTCGACGTGACCGGCGTCGTGCGCATCTGGCAGGTCATGGTGCTGGCCGCGGTGCTGGGCGTCGTCTCGGCCATCGACACCCCGATCCGGCAGTCGTTCGTGGTCGAGATGGTCGGCCCGACGGACCTGCCGAACGCGGTGGCGCTGAACTCGACCGCCTTCAACCTCGCCCGGATCGCCGGCCCGGCGCTGGCCGGCGTGGTGATCAGCGTCTTCGGCACCGGCTGGGCGTTCCTGGGCAACGCCGCCTCCTCGGCCGCGGTGCTGGCCGGCCTGGCGCTGATGCGCACCGCGGAGCTGTTCCCCGCCACCCCTGTGGACCGGGCGGCGGGACAGTACCGGGCGGCGCTGCGCTACGTCCGGCACCGCTCGGACCTGCTGCTGCCGATGGTGCTGATCTTCGTGCTGGGCACCCTCGGCTACAACTACCAGATCACCATCGCGCTGATCGCCAAGCAGGTGTTCCACCGCGGCGCCGACTCGTTCGGGCTGCTCTCCACCAGCCTCGCGGTGGGTGCCACCATCGGTGCACTGGCCGCGACCCTGCGCCGCCGGCGGCCGACCCGGCTGTTCCTGCTGCTGGCCGCGACGGGATTCAGCGTCACCGAGATTTTTGCCGGCTCGATGCCGGGCTTCGGGCTGACCGCGCTGGCGCTGGTGCCGGCCGGGCTGGCGATGATCACCATGGCGCAGGCCGCCAACGCCACCGTCCAGCTCGGCGTGGAACCGACCATGCGCGGCCGGGTGATGGGCCTCTACATCCTGTGTTTCATGGGCGGAACGCCGTTCGGCGCGCCCATCGTGGGCTGGGTGGCCGAGGTCTTCGGGCCGCGCTGGGGGATGGTCGGCGGCGGCCTGGTGTGCCTGGTCGCCACCGTGCTGGTCGGTGCCTGGGTGGCGCGGGACCGGCAGTTCGGGCTGGCCGACCTGCGCGGCCGGCTCGCCGCGGCGCGCGGATGATCCCGACGCCGGTCGCGGACCCGGCCGACGAGCGGCTGGCCGACTTCCGCGACCTCACCGACGCCGACGTGCGCCCCGACCGGCGCGGCATCGTGATCGCCGAGGGCGCGAACGTGGTCGAGCGGCTGGCCCGATCGTCCTACCGGATCAGGGCGATCGTGGGTGTGCCGGGCAAGCTGGCGGTGCTCGCTCCGGTGCTGGAACGGCTCGCCTGCCCGGTCTACGAGGTGGACAAGTGGACGCTGTCGGACGTGGTCGGGTTCCGGGTCACCCGCGGCGTGCTGGCCTCGGCGGACCGTCCCGCGCCGGTGCCGGCCGCCGAACTGCTCGACCGGGGCAGCCGGTTCGTGGTGTGCGAGGCGATCAACGACTTCGAGAACCTGGGCTCGATCTTCCGCAACGGCGCCGCGTTCGGGGTGGACGGCGTGCTGCTGGATCCGCGCTGCGCCGACCCGCTCTACCGGCGCAGCGTCCGGGTGTCGATGGGCAACGTCTTCGGCATCGGCTTCGCCACGCTGCCCGAGCCGTGGCCCGATGCGCTGCGGATGCTGGCAGATCGCGGCATCGAACGGTTCGCCCTGACGCCCCGCCCGGCTGCCGAACCGCTGCGCGAGGTGGTCCCGCCGGCCCGCTGGGCGGTGCTGCTCGGTGCCGAGGGGCCGGGCCTGACCGAGGGCGCGCTGGCCGAGTCCGACCGCTGGGTACGCATCCCGATGGCGGCCGGGGTGGACTCGCTGAACGTGGCGACGGCCGGCGCGGTCGCGCTGGCCCACCTCAGCGCCTGACTCTCGGCAATCGGCGCTGTTCCGGCGTACCGTGAGGATTACCCGTAGGAGGCGCCCATGCTGTCCACCGTGCTGTCGATAGTCGCCGTCGTGGTCTTCGTCGCCGCGCTGGCCGCGCTCTACGTCTGGACCCGGCGCACCGAGTCCGAGTCGATCTACGAGCCGCGCCCGAAGTCCGAGGACGAGGCCAACGCCCAGCGGCTCGGGATCGCGCTGAACGCCACCGGTGGGACGTTCAGCGGGAACTGACCGGCGTCACCCCTCCCGGTGCACGGTCAGCACCGTGATGTCGTCGTGCGCGTCCGGCTCGGCGTGCGCGTAGACCTGCTGCGCTGAGATCGGGCCGGACAGTTGGCACACCGCCGCGGTCAGCTGGGCCAGCGACACGTCGAGGTCCCGGTCCCGGCGCTCGACCAGGCCGTCGGAGAAGAACACCAGGCCCTCGCCCGGCTGCAGCAGCAGTTCGGTGCGGTGCGGTGCGGCGTCGGCCACCCCCAGCGGCGGCCCCGGCGTGATCGGCAGGACGGCGGCCTCGCCGGCCCGGCGTACCAGCGGCGGCAGATGCCCGGCGCTGGCCAGGATGACCCGCCCGGTGGCGAGTTCGATGCGGGCGATCACGCTGGTGGCGAAGGTCCGGGGCAGGTAGTGCGACACGTAGGCCGACAGCCGCCGCAGGGCCTGCGCCGGGTCGGGCTCGGCGAGCAGCTGGGCCCGTACCGCGTTGCGCAGCTGGGCCATCGTCCCGGCTGCGGGCAGGCCGTGGCCGGCCACGTCGCCGAGCACCACCATGATCGCGTCGGAGTCGGCGCTGCGGACCACGTCGTACCAGTCGCCGCCCACCACCCGGCCGGCCGGCGTCTCGTAGTGCGCGCTCACCTGCCAGCCGGGGAAGCTGGGCAGCCGCCGCTCCAGCAGGCTTCGCTGCAGCTGCTGGGCGGCGAGCAGCTCGTGCTGGGCATCCAGGTACAGCGCCTCCAGCGCGTGGGTGCGCAACTCGGTGGCGTTCTCGATCTCGTGCGCGGTCCACGGTCGGCTGCAGTCGCGGACGACCTCGCGCCAGCGTTCGAACGACTTGCGCGGGCTGAGCCGCACCGAGTCGGCCTCGACGACCGCGATCGCCTTGTTGTGCGGATCGCCGCCCCAGTCCACGGTGCGCCGCTCCTCGGCTCGCAGCCAGACGATGGCCTGGGCGTCGGGCAGCATGATCGCGAGTGCCCCGGCGACCCGGTCGTCGGGCGGCAGCTCGGGCAGGTCCCGGATCAGGCAGCCACTGGCCGGCACGTCCTCGTCCCAGGCGGCGAGCCGGGCGATGAGCGCGTCCGTCCAGGCGGTGTCGGGCACCTGCCCGGCCTGCACCGTCTCGCCGGTGAGCTTGATCAGCACCCCGTCGGCGGGCACCAGCGACAGCAGTTCCGCGGGGTCGAACATGTGCTCGGCCGCCTCGGTGCGGTAGCCCAGTGCCCGGGTGGCGATCCTGGTCAGCGCCGAGCCGGCCCGCAGCCGGCGCTGGCTGGCCTCCTGCTCGGCCCGGTCGACCAGCCGCAGGGACAGGGTCGAGGCCAGGAACTCCGCCGCGGCCCGGGTCGCGTACGGCGGCAGGTGCGGGCCGGAGTAGTGGTGGCAGGCGATCAGGCCCCACAGCCGCTGGCCGTGCATCAGCGAGATCGACATGGACGCCTCGACGCCCATGTTCTGCAGGTACTCGATGTGGATCGGCGAGACGCTGCGCAGCGTGGCGTAGGTCAGGTCCAGCGGGCCGTCCGGAGCCAGCCGGGGCAGGGTGAGCAGCGGCGCGGGCGTGTAGCGGACGTCGGCGATCAGCCGGATCCAGTTCTTCTCGTACAGCGCGCGGGCCTGTGCCGGGATGTCCGAGGCGGGGTAGTGCAGGCCGAGGAACGAGTTCAGGGTGTCGAGCTTGGCCTCGGCGACCACCTCGCCGTTGTAGTCCTGGTCGTAGTGGTAGACCATCACCCGGTCGAAGCCGGTGAGCGCGCGGACCGCCTGCGCCGTGGTGTCGTAGAGCTCGGAGAGGTCGACCGCCCGGTTCAGCTCGGCGATCGCGGTGCGCACCGGCTGGTAGGTGTTGGGAAAGGTGAACGGCCGCGGCCCCTGCGACGGCTCCAGCTCGATGATCAGCAGGCCGGCCTGCATCCGGTGCAGGATCGCGTCGAACTTCGCGCCGCCGGCCAGCGTCAGCTCCAGCGGGTTGCGCTCGCGCAGGTCGCCGAACGCGGTGAGGTGCTGGGCCAGCGCCGCGGTGGCGCCGGGGCCGAGCACGGTGCCGACCGGTGCGCCGAGCACCGCGGCCGGATCGGCGCCGAGGTGGTCGGCCAGGTTCGCCGAGGTCCAGACGATCCGCAGCTCCGGCTCGATCACGCCCAGCAGCACGCCGTGCGGCTGGATGCTGCCCGGGATGTGGATCGGCTCGCGCTCGCAGTTGGACAGGTCCACCGGCGGCGGGGCCGGGCTGATCGGGGTGTCGGGCGGGTTCGGCTGCATCAGGGGTGCGGTTCCTCGGCAGGTGTCGGGGCCCCGCGTACCGCTCGCTGTTGAGCTGCCACCCCGCGATCGCCCAGTATGCCGGGTGCCCCCGACAACCCGTCTTGCCAGGGCCCGGCCGCGGCCAGCGCGCGGGCCATCCGCCGCTCCACCCGGGTGAAGGCCGCACTCGCCCCGGCCACCATCCCGCCGGCCCGGTCCGGATCGCCGGCCGCCCAGCCGTCCGCGGCCGCCCGGAAGTCCCGCCAGCGCCGCCCGGTCTCGGCGCCGTGCCCCTGGAACGAGCGCAGCGGCACCTCGGCGGCCCACGGTTGCCGGACCAGGGCGCGCTGGATGAGCACCGAGCCGAGGCTGGCGCCCTCGGCGACGTACAGCCAGCCGAGCAGCTGCGCCGGATCGGCCGGCGACGACGGCTCCGGGGCGGGCAGGCTGCGTTCGAGATGCTGGCCGAGCAGGGCCAGGTCGGCCGGGTAGCCGAGCAGCCGCGCCCGCCGGGCCGGCCAGTCGAGGGCCGCCAGCGGCAGCCCGCCGGCGGCCGGGCCGTCCACGGCCTGCAGCACCACGTCGGACAGGTCGGCGAGCCCGGCGAGCAGCGCGAAGGCCGAGCGCTCGGTCAGCACGCCGCCGTCGAAGCCGGCCCGGGCCTCCACCCGGGCGTGCAGCTCGGCGGTGCGCTCGCGGACCAGCAGGCAGGCCGACAACCGGTTCCCTCCTCGCGTCTGACGGGTCGGCCACACCATAACCGGCCCGGCCCGCTGGCGGCCCGACTTCACGCCGGCCGAATTGACACCGTCCGGGCTGCGGAGTACGGCTGGTAAAGGCTAATCGTCCCCTGGGGGTGGTCTGTGAATACTCGTGCGCTCACGGCAATCGCGGCGGTCTCGGCGGTCGTCGCCGCGGCACTCGTCGCGAACGTCTCGACGGCGTCGGCCCGGCCGCAAGGCCCGGACCACCGGCCGAAGGGCCCGGACTACCGGAAGGTGCCGGTGGCCACCGGCAGCGGCGGGGCGGTTGCCTCGGCGGAGTTCAACGCGAGCAAGGCCGGCATCGAGAGCCTCAAATCCGGCGGCAACGCGATCGACGCCGCGGTCGCGGTGGCGAGCACCCTCGGGGTGACCGAGCCGTTCGTGGCCGGCCCGGGCGGCGGCGGTTTCATGGTCGTCTACCTGGCGAAAACCCATCAGGTGGTCACCGTGGACGGCCGCGAGATGTGCGCCGCGGCCTGCACCCCGAACCTCTTCATCGACCCGTCCACCGGCAAGCCGCTGGCCTTCGAGGATGCCCGCCGGTCGGGCCTGTCGGTCGGCGTGCCGGGCATGGTCGCCACTTGGGCCAAGGCGGTTCAGGCTTATGGGAACAAGCGATTCGGCGCCGACCTGACGTCGGCCATCGAGGTGGCCGAGCGTGGCTTCCCGGTGACTGCCGACTTCAACCAGCAGGAGCAGAAGTCACTGCCGGACCTGCAGAACTTCACCAGCAGCCGCAAGCTGTTCCTCACCAAGGACGGCCAGCCGCTGCCGGTCGGCACCGTCTTCCGCAACCCGGACCTGGCCCGGACCTACCAGCGGCTGGCGGCGCAGGGGCCGGACTACCTCTACCACGGACAGCTCGGCGCGGAGATCGCCAACACCGTGCAGCACCCGCCGGTGTATCCGGGCAGCACGTTCGAGGTCCGGCCGGGCCTGATGACCGCGTCCGACGTGGCCAACTACACCGCGAAGGTCCGGCCGCCGACGCACGTCAGCTACCGCGGGCTGGACGTCTACGGCATGGCGCCGCCGTCCAGCGGCGGCCTGACCACCGGCGAGGCGCTGAACATCCTCAGCCACTGGAACCTCTCCGGCGAGACGCAGGCCGACGCGCTGTTCCACTACCTGGAGGCGTCCCGGCTGGCCTTCGCCGACCGCAACGCCTACATCGGCGATTCCGACTACGAGAACGTGCCGCAGGCCGGCCTGCTCGACCCGGCGTTCGCGGACACCCGCAGCTGCCTGATCGGTGACACCGCGCTGGCCTCGCCGGCCGCGCCGGGCACGCCGTACCCGCCGTACGCCGGCTGCGGTTCGACCACCGCCGCGCAGAACCCGGTGCACGAGGGCACCCAGACCAACCACCTGGTGGTCGCCGACAAGTGGGGCAACATCGTCAGTTACACCAACACCATCGAGCAGATCGCCGGCAGCGGCATCACCGTGCCGGGGCGCGGTTTCCTGCTGAACAACGAGATGACCGACTTCGACTTCGCCGCGTCCGCGCCGGGTGCCTACGACCCGAACCTGCCGGCGCCGGGCAAGCGGCCGCGGTCGAGCATGAACCCGACCATCGTGCTGCGCAACGGGGTGCCGGACTTCACCGTCGGCTCGCCGGGCGGTGCGACCATCATCACCACGGTGCTGCAGATCCTGGTGAACCACGTCGACCTGGGGATGAGCCTGCCGGACGCGATCGCCGCGCCGCGGGCCAGCCAGCGCAACTCGGCCACCACCGACGCCGAGCCGGACTTCTACACCAGCGCGGTGGCGCAGGAACTGACCGCCAAGTACGGGGAGAAGTTCAAGGAGCTGTCCGGCCCGGTGATGCCGCGGGACGGCTACATCGGCAACGCGACCGGCATCCAGTTCCTGCCGGGTGGCCGGTTCCAGGCGGCGGCCGAGCCGGTACGGCTCGGTGGCGGCAGCGCCCTGGTGGTGAACCCGGGGTCCTAGCTCGTCACTCCGCCCGGCGGGCCGGTTCCCGCCGGGCGGAGGTATTCCGGTTGTCTCGATCGGGCGATAACCGGCATCCTGCCGGGATGTCGATCGAGATCTCACCGCCGTTCCTGGACCTTGACCACCTGTCGCCGCTGTCGGCCGACCGCGCCGCGCGGCTGGCCCGCTTCCTGGCGGCCGGGCAGCCGGCCACGGTGGCGGACCTCGGCTGCGGGTGGGCGCGGCTGCTGATCCAGACCGTGGCGGCCGCGCCAGGCGCGGCCGGCCTCGGGATCGACCTGGACGACGAGGCGATCGAGCACGGACGGTGGCTGGCCGCCGAACACGGGGTAGCCGAGCGGGTCGAGCTGCGCTGTGGAGAGGTCGCTGCCCAGCTCACCGCCGACGCGGTGATCTGCATCGGGGCCAGCCAGATCTGGTGTGCCGAGGACGAGGTCGACCAGCCGGTGAACTACACCCGCGCGCTGACGCACCTGCGTGCGATGGTCGAGCGCGGTGCCCGGGTGGTGTACGGCGAGGGCATCTGGACCGCACCGCCGACACCGGCCGCGACGGCGCCACTGGCCAGCCGTCCGGACGAGTTCGTCGGGCTGGCCGAGCTGGTGGAGCTGGCGGTGCAGGCCGGCTTCATGCCGCACGCCGCGCACGAGGCCACCCTCGACGAGTGGGACGAGTTCGAGTCCGGCTACGGCTACGGCTACACCCGCTGGCTGGTCGAGCACGACATCGACCACCCGGACGCCGAGGAGGTCCGCGACCGGGCCCGGCGGCAGCGTTCCGGTTACCTGGGCGGGTATCGCGGCGTGCTCGGCATGGCGTATCTGGAGCTGATCGCGATCTGACGCGCCGGCGGCCCGCAGGTTCAGGGCGATCCGTACTGCGATGTCATCCGTGGAACGCCTCCGCCAGCAGCGATTGCACCTCCGGCCGGGCGCGCAGCTTTGCCAACGCCCGCGAGGACTGGCTCTTCACGTTGCCGACCGAGCAACCGAGTGACGCGGCCGCCTGCGCCTCGGACAGATCGAGGAAATAACGCAGGACGACGACGGCGCGCTGCTGGGCGGGCAGGGTGGCCAGCGCCGCGGTCAGCGCGTGCCGGGTGTCGCTGGAACCGTACGCATCGGGGCCGGGCAGCTCCGGCAGGTCGGCGACCGGGCGCTCCCCGGTCCACCGGCGCCGGCGGGAGCTGAGGTAGGTATTGGTCAGCACCCGGCGGACGTAGATCTCGGGGGAGTCGATGGCCTCCCAGCGCCGCCAGGTGGCGATCAGGGTGGTCTGGACGAGGTCCTCCGCTGTCGCCCAGTCGCCGGTCAGCAACCAGGCCGCGCGCAGCAGCGAGCGCGAATGGGTGCTGACGAATTCCTCGACGCCGATCATGGATCCCCCGGGTGTGCTGCGGAGCTGGCCTAGGCGATCCCGGTGCAAAGGTGTCTCACCCCGCAAACCGGATTGCCTCACAGGCTTAGAGGCGCGAGCCGGCCCGCTGATAGTCACGATCCGATGACTTCTGGCCTGGGCCGGTGTCCGCTCAGAGCGAACGTGGAAACCGGCGGGCAGCGCACTGGGTTGAGTGAGTATGACTCAACTTTCCGGGTCATCTTCACGAGTGAAGGACGACGATGGCTGACACTTTCGCACTCCCCATGCTCCCGCTGGACGACGTGGTGGTGCTGCCCGGGATGGTCGTCCCGGTGCCGCTCTCCGACGCCGAGGTGCGGGCCGCGGTCGAGGCCGCGCAGGCCGCCAGCGCCGAGCCCGCCCAGGTGCTGCTGGTGCCCCGGCTGGACGGCAAGTACTCCGGCTTCGGGACGGTCGGGGTGATCGAGCAGGTCGGCCGGCTGCGCGGCGGCGAGCACGCGGCGGTGGTGCGCGGCACCCAGCGGGCCAGGATCGGCACCGGCACCACCGGCCCGGGCGCGGCGCTCTGGGTCGAGGCGACCGCGCTGGACGAGCGCACCGAGGTCGATGCCGAGCTTCGGGACCTGGTCAAGGACTACAAGTCGATCGCCACCACGATCCTGCAGCAGCGCGGCGCGTTCCAGTTCGTCGACACCGTGCAGAGCATGACCGACCCGGCCGCGCTGGCGGACCTGGCCGGCTACGCGGGCTACCTGACCGATGAGCAGAAGGTGTGGCTGCTCGAGACCCCGGACGTCGCCGAGCGGCTGCGCACCCTCATCGGCTGGAGCCGCGACCACCTGGCCGAGCTGGACGTCGCCGAGACGATCCGCAAGGACGTCCAGGAGGGCATGGACAAGCAGCAGCGGGAGTTCCTGCTGCGCCAGCAGCTGACCGCGATCCGCAAGGAACTGGCCGAGCTGAACGGCAAGGTGGCCGGCGAGGAGCAGGACTACCGCGCCCGGGTCGAGGCCGCCGAGCTACCGGAATACGTCGCGCAGGCGGCGTTGACGGAGGTCGACAAGCCGGAGCGCACCTCCGACCAGTCACCCGAGGTCGGCTGGATCCGTACCTGGCTCGACACCGTCCTCGACCTGCCGTGGAACGAGCGCACCGAGGACTCCTACGACATCGCCGGCGCCCGCGCGGTGCTCGACGCCGACCACGCCGGCCTGGACGACGTGAAGCAGCGGATCGTGGAGTACCTGGCGGTGCGCAAGCGCCGGGCCGACCGCGGGCTGGGCGTGATCGGCGGTCGGCGCAGCGGCGCGGTGCTGGCCCTGGTCGGCCCGCCGGGCGTCGGCAAGACCTCGCTGGGCGAGTCGGTGGCCCGCGCGATGGGGCGGAAGTTCGTCCGGGTGGCGCTCGGTGGCGTCCGGGACGAGGCCGAGATCCGCGGCCACCGGCGCACCTACGTCGGCGCCCAGGCCGGCCGGATCGTCCGGGCGGTCAAGGAGGCCGGCTCGATGAACCCGGTGGTGCTGCTGGACGAGGTCGACAAGCTCGGCTCCGATTACCGGGGCGACCCGACCGCGGCGCTGCTCGAGGTGCTGGATCCGGCGCAGAACCACACCTTCCGCGACCACTACCTGGAGGTCGAGCTGGACCTGTCCGACGTGCTGTTCCTGGCCACCGCCAACGTGCTCGACGCCATCCCGGGCCCGCTGCTGGACCGGATGGAGCTGGTGACGCTGGACGGCTACACCGAGGACGAGAAGCTGACCATCGCCCGCGACCACCTGCTGCCCCGGCAGCTCGAACGCGCCGGGCTGCAGCCGGAGGAGGTGACCATCAGCGAGGATGTGTTGCGGGCGCTGGCCGCCGAGTACAGCCGGGAGGCCGGCGTGCGGGAGCTCGAGCGGCTGATCGCCCGGATCCTGCGCAAGGTGACCGCCGCGGCAGCGCTGTCCGGCTCTTCGGACCCGGTCACGATCGGCCCGGACGACCTGCGCGGCTACCTCGGCCGGCCCCGGCACACGCCGGAAGCGGCCGAACGGACCGCGGTGCCCGGGGTGGCGACCGGGCTGGCGGTGACCGGCGCCGGTGGTGACGTGCTCTTCGTCGAGGCGTCGCTGGCCGAGCCCGGTACCGGCTCGACCGAGCTGCGGCTGACCGGGCAGCTGGGTGACGTGATGAAGGAGTCCGCCCAGATCGCGCTCTCGTACCTGCGTTCGCACGGTGCGGAGCTGCAGTTGCCGGTCGCGACGCTGGCCGAACGAGGCGTGCACATCCACTTCCCGGCGGGGGCGGTGCCCAAGGACGGGCCGAGCGCAGGCGTCACGCTGACCACCGCGCTGGCCTCGCTGCTGTCGGGCCGGCTGGTCCGCTCGGACGTGGCGATGACCGGTGAGGTGTCGCTGACCGGACGGGTGCTGCCGATCGGCGGGGTGAAGCAGAAGCTGCTCGCTGCGCACCGGGCCGGCATCGCAGAAGTGCTGATCCCGAGCCGGAACGAGCCGGACCTCGACGACGTGCCGGCCGAGGTGCGGGACGCGCTGACCATCCATGCCGTGTCGGATGTGCGCGAGGTGCTGGCGCTGGCGCTGGAGCCAGCGGCGGGTGTCGCCGGACAGGCAGCGTAGGTAGCGATGAACGGTCCCGGTGGTCCACTGGACCGCCGGGACCGTTCGTTGCTCGGGGTCCTACCCGGTTGTGTTCTGCGCGTCAGCGGTCCGACCGCTGACGCGCAGAACACGACACCCCTGTCGGCGAGGGGCGAGGTCAGACCAGCGCGGTTCGCGCTCAGACCAGCGCGGTTCGCGCTCAGACCAGCGAGTCGCGCCAGGCGGTGTGCAGGGCGGCGAAGCGTCCGTCCTCGGTGCCGGTGAGCACCTCGGGCGTGCCGTCCTCGACCACCCGGCCGGCGTCGAGCACCAGCACCCGGTCGGCGATCTCCACCGTCGAGAGCCGGTGCGCGATGATCAGCGCCGTCCGGCCGCGCAGCACCGTCCGCAGCGCCCGCTGCACGGCCCGCTCGCTGGGGATGTCCAGCGACGAGGTCGCCTCGTCCAGGATCAGCACCGCCGGATCGGCCAGGAACGCCCGGGCGAACGCGACCAGCTGCCGCTGCCCGGCGGACAGCCGGCCACCGCGCTTGCGCACGTCGGTGTCGTAGCCGTTCGGCAGCTGCGCGATGAACTCGTGCGCCCCGACCGCGGTAGCCGCCGCGACCACCTCGTCCCGGGAGGCGCCCGGCCGGCCGAAGGCGATGTTGTCTGCCACCGAGCCGGAGAACAGGAATCCGTCCTGGGTGATCATCACGACCGCCTCGCGCAGGTCACGGTCGGCCAGCTCCGGCAGCGGCACGCCGTCCAGCCGGACGGTGCCCGCGGTCGGGTCGTAGAACCGGCTGATCAGCTTGGCGATGGTGGTCTTGCCGGCCCCGGTCGCGCCGACCAGCGCCACGGTCTGGCCGGCCTCGATCTGCAGGTCCAGCTCGTGCAGCACGGTGCGGCCGGTCTCGTAGCCGAACTCGACCCGGTCGAAGCCGATCCGGCCGGCGACCGGGCGCGGCAGGGCCGTCGGGGTGGCCGGCTCCCGCACGGTCGGCGGCTCGGCCAGCACCAGGGCCAGCTTCTCCAGCGCGGCGGTGGCCGACTGCAGCGAGTTGAAGAACATCGCCACGTCCTCCATCGGGCCGTAGAACTGACGCAGGTACAGCAGGAACGCGGTCAGCACGCCGAGCGCCAGGCCACCCTCGGCGACCCGGACGCCGCCGGCGAACAGCACCGCCACGGTGGCCACGTTGCCGATCAGGGTGACGCCGGGGATGAATACCGCGTGCAGCCGGAACACCTCGGCGTTGGCCTGCCGGTAGTCGGAGTTCAGGCCTTCGAAGATGGCGTCGTTGCGGGGTTCCCGCCGGAAGGCCTGCACCGCGCGGATGCCGTTGAACGTCTCGACGAACTGCACGATCAGCAGCGCCACCGTCTCGCGGGTGCGCCGGAACGCGATGGTCGATCGGGCCGAGAACCACCGGAACAGCAGCCACAGCGGCACCACCGCGCTGATCGCGATGAGCGCCAGCCACGGGTCCAGCACCAGCATCAGCACGCTGATCACGGCGATGTTCAGCACCGCCAGCACCAGCCCGTCGAGGCTGGCGTCCAGCAGCTCGCGCAGGGTGTCGACGTCCGAGGTGAGCCGACTGATCACCCGGCCCGAGGTGAACTGCTCGTGCCAGGAGACCGACAGCCGCTGGGTGTGGTCGAAGACCCGGCGGCGCAGGTCGAACAGCATCGCCTGGCCGATCTCGCCGGTGCGGCGCAGGAAGATCCACTGCAGCACGCCGGACACCACGGCGGCCACCACCAGCGCACCCGTCAGCCGCAGCAGGGTGTCGTAGTGGCCATGCAGCGCGTCCGGCAGGCCGTGGTCGATGACCAGGCCGACCAGCCACGGCGCGGCCATGGTGGCGACCACCTGGCCGAGCACCAGGCTGAACACCACGAGGATCCGGCGCCGGTACGGGCGCAGCAGGTCGGCCAGCAGCGACCGGGCCTCCGAGCGCAGCCGGGGCCGGCCGTCGGGTGCCTCCGGCTCGGTGTCGCGATCCTCCCAGCGGCCACGCCACTCCTCGACGTGCACGCCTTCCAGCTGCTGCTCGTCGTTCGGGTCGTAGGCGGCGTCGATGGTGCTCATACCCGGGCCTCCGAGGTGGACTCCGCCTTCTGGGACAACAGGTTCCGGTACTCGGGGTTGGTGGCCAGCAGCTCGGAGTGGGTGCCGACCGCGGTGATCCGGCCGCCGGAGAGCAGCGCCACCCGGTCGGCGAGCAGCACGGTGGAGGCCCGGTGCGCCACCACCAGCGCGGTGGTCTGGCCGAGCACCCGGCGCAGCGCCCGCTCGACCTGGGCCTCGGTGTGCACGTCGAGCGCGGACAGCGGGTCGTCCAGCACCAGCACCCGGGGCCGGCCGAGCACGGCGCGGGCCAGTGCGAGCCGCTGCCGCTGGCCGCCGGACAGCGACAGGCCCTGCTCACCGACCCGGGTCTCCAGGCCGTGCGGCAGGTCGTGGACGAACCCGGCCTGGGCGACCTCGATAGCCTCGGCCAGCTCGTCGTCGCCGGCCTCGGGGCGGCCCAGGGTGAGGTTCTCCCGGACGCTGGCCGAGAACAGCGTCGGCTCCTCGAACGCCACGCTGACGGTCCGGCGCAGCTCGACCAGCGAGAGCCGGTCGACCGGGACGCCGTCGATCAGCACCGCGCCGCCGGTGACGTCGTGCAGCCGCGAGACCAGCGAGGTCAGCACGGTCTTGCCGGAACCGGTCGCGCCCACCAGGGCCATCGTCTCGCCGGGTTCGATGTCCAGGTTCAGGTGGTGCAGGGCGTCGGCGCCCGCACCGCGGAACCGGAAGCTCACGTCGGCGAACCGCAGCCCGGCCGGCCGGCCCGGCCCGGTCGCGCCGGTCGCGGCCGGCAGCACGAGCGGCTCGGCCGGCTCGGTGATGTCGCTGGCCGCGTCGAAGACCTCGAAGAGCCGGGCCGTGGCGGCCACCGTCTCCTCGGTGCCGGCGATCAGCCAGCCCATCGCCATCAGCGGCCAGTTCAGCCGCAGCTGCAGGGTGATGAAGGCGATCAGGTCGCCCTTGGACAGCGACCCGTGCGCCACCGCGACCACGCCGAAGCAGGTGACGCCGGCCAGCACCAGCTGCGGGTAGGTGCCGATCGCGGTCCACAGGTTGGCCAGCGTCCGGTTCTTGGCCAGCTCGGCCTCCCGCAGCCGGCCGGCGGTGCCGGAGAACGACTGCAGCAGCCGGCCGCGCCGTCCGAACGCCTTGACGACCCGGATGCCGAGCACCGACTCCTCGATCTCGGTGGCGAGGTCGCCGGTGAGGTCCTGCGCGTGCCGGGCCTGCCGGTTGTAGAGCCGCTCGAAGTGCCGGGTGAGGCCGGCCAGCGGCAGCATCACGAGCACCACGCCGAGGCCGAGCAGCGGCTGCAGCCGGACCAGCATGACCAGGATGACCGCGATCAGGGTCAGGTTCGCGACGAAGAAGATGGCCATGAAGCCCACGAAGCGCCGCAGCGTCGAGAGGTCGCTGGTGACCCGGGAGAGCAACTGCCCGGACGGCCACCGGTCGTGGAAGCTGACCGGCAGCCGCTGCAGGTGCTGGTAGAAGTCGCGCCGCAGGTCGGTCTCGATGGCCAGCGCGGAGGTGGTCATGGCGCGCCGGCGGATGCCGAACAGGGCCGCCTCGGCGACGCCGAAGAGCAGCGCCAGGCCGATCAGCGGCAGCATGCCCGAGGTCTCGTGCCGGGCGATCGGGCCGTCGATCAGCGCGGCGGTGACGATCGGCAGCAGCGACTGCACGATCATCGCGCTGGTGGCGACCACCAGCATGAAGATCAGGTAGCCCTTGTACGGGCGCAGCCACGGCCAGAGCCGGCGGAGATCCTTCAGCGATCCGTGGACATTCTCGACCGGCCCGTCCAGCGCGTCACGG
>Ga0335073_10000849_pt1 | contig 40110 bp, 45 predicted proteins | sample Lox_Sample_22_FD_207093 | JGI IMG/M metagenome (GOLD analysis project Ga0335073, IMG submission 207093) | Soil microbial communities from Loxahatchee National Wildlife Refuge, Florida, United States - Lox_Sample_2.2 | ecosystem: Environmental > Terrestrial > Soil > Wetlands | place: USA... | reverse complement strand
TCACCCCTCTTTTGAGTCACAACAAACCCGATTCGGGAATCCCCCGCCGCCCACCTGAGTCAATTGGTCGCAGGGGGTGAGCAATTACGTCAGCTTCCATGGGAAGCGCGGTTTGAGATTATAGACGCGGCGGCGGACGCACTCGGCATCGAAATAGACACCGATTCAGTGATACGGATTGCTCGAATCAGCGATGGATTCCCACACTACGTGCACTTTATCTCAGAGAAGCTGTTTTGGAAGGTTTTTGGAGCTCGAAATCAAGGAACGGTCACGCCGGAGCTTTTTGGGGAGGCGATGCTAGCCGCGTCCTCGAGCATGGACGTGCGCCTTAAGGGGCCCTATGAAACGGCTACCCAAAAATATCATGGCGATTACGAAGAGGTTCTTTGGGCTGCTGCTGATGGACATGAACTTCAAAAAAGAAGCAGCGATATTCACCACTCATATCTGAGAATCATGAATTTAAGAGGAAAGAAGCCGCTCGAAAGAACTCACTTCAATCAGAGGCTGAATAGCCTGAAGCAGCGCAGTCACGGATGCATCCTGACCGGAACGCGGCAGGGATGGTACGAATTTACCGAGAAAATGATTCGCGGATATGTACGACTTCGAGCGGAACAGCAAGGCGTGGTTCTTGAAGCAGATCATCCTGTTGCGCCTCGACGACCGAACCACCGATCATAAACAAACGTCCTGGCTCGGAGCTCATGACGCTGGATATGCAGAGAGCCTAGCCCTTGTCTGCGAACGCGGCCGTGATCTCGTTCCTCGGCGGCGGGTTGGCCAGGGCGTCGAACCGCCCGTGCTCGGCGATGTCCTTCGCCGCGCGCATGAAGCCGCCCCACGCGGCGGAGGCGAGCGCGCCGCCGGTCGAGATGCGCTTGACGCCGAGGTCCTCGAGCTGGCGGCGGGTGAAACCAGGCCAGCCGACCAGCACGTTGACCGGCAGCTTGCCTGCGACCCGCACGACTTCGGCGACCTCCTCGGGCGTCCTCAGCATCGGCGCATAGAGAACGTCCGCCCCGGCCTCGGCGTAGGCGGCGAGACGACGCAGCGCCTCGGGGAGCCCGCCGGCCTGGCGCAGGATCGCCTCGCTGCGCGCGGTCAGAAGCACCGTCTCGCCGCTCGCGTTGATCGCCGCGCGCGCCGCCCGCAGCCGCTCGACGGCTTCGCTGAGACTGTAGAGGGGCGCTTTGGGGTCGCCGGTGTAATCCTCGATCGAGAAGCCCGCGACGCCGGCGCCGACGCAGAGCCGCGCGCTTTCGTGAACGCCCTCGGCGTCGCGGGCGAAGCCGGCTTCGAAGTCGGCGTTGAGCGGCAGATCGGTCGCCTGCGCGAGGTCGCGGATGTGACTCAGCGCATAGGCGCGGTCGACCGCGCCGTCCGCCTTGCCGGCGGAAAAGGCCATGCCGGCGCTCGTGCTGGCGAGGGCCGGGAAGCCGAGCGAGGCGAGATATTTCGCCGAGCCGACGTCGAACGGGTTGGGCATGACGAAGCAGCCGGGAGACGCGTGCAGCTCAGCGAAGCGGGCGCGCTTTTGGGCGGTGGTCAGGCTCATTCGTTCCCCTTCGGCATGAGTTCGGACAGGCTCGTCCTCTGGCGGCCCTGGCCGTCGAAATTGTCCGGCTTGAGCCAGCGTTCGAAGGCGTCTCTCCGCGCCGGCCACTCGGCGTCGAGCATCGCAAACCAGGCGGTGTCGCGGTTGCGGCCCTTGACGATCATGTGCTGGCGGAAAACGCCCTCGAAAGTGAAGCCGAAGCGAACGGCGGCGCGACGGGACGGCGCGTTAAGCGCGTTGCATTTCCACTCGTAGCGGCGATAGCCCAGCTCGTTGAAGACGTAACGGGCGAACAGATATTGAGCCTCGGTCGCGCCGGCGGTCCGCTGCATCGCCGGCGTATACATGATGTTGCCGACCTCGATGACCCGATTGGGCGCATCGATGCGCATCAGCGTCTGATAGCCGACCGCGCGCCCCGAGGAATTGTCGACGACGGCGAAGAACAAAGGATCGGCGGAGCGGGCCTTGAGCTCGATGTTCGAACGAAACTCATCGAGACTGCGATAGGGCCCGTCGAACAGATAGATCCAGACGCTCTCCCGCGGCGGGTCGCCATTCGAGCCGGAATAGAGCGCCTCGGCGTGCTTCGCGGCGTCGAGCGGCGCAAGTGTGACCCATCGCCCTTCGAGCGTGACCCGTTCTGGCCGCTTCGCCGGACGCGGGTCGACAAGCGGGCCGATGGGTTGGGTCACCGGCGCTGACGTCATGCGTGATTTCCACCTTGCCGCCCTGAGCGGACGAACCGCTGTCCTCGCGTCAATGATTATCCCGCGGCACGCCCATGGTCTGCGCCAGGCGCTGGTAGCGGACCGCGGGCTTCAGCACCATGCCCTCATCGAACTGCGCCACCATCTCGCGCTGGATCTGCTGCCATGGCGTCTGGCTCTCGGGATAATGGTAGCCGCCATGCTTGGCGAGCGCGGCGCGGCGCTCGTTGAGCTCGGCCTCCGAGATCAGGATGTTGGCCGAGCGCTTCTTGAGGTCGATCCGCACCCGGTCGCCGGTCTTGAGCAGCGCCAAGCCGCCGCCGACCGCCGCTTCCGGAGAGGCGTTGAGGATCGAAGGCGAGCGGGTCGTGCCTGATTGGCGGCCGTCGCCGATGCAAGGCAGCGAATAGACGCCTTTCTTGATGAGCGCCGCCGGCGGCTGCATGTTGACGACCTCCGCGCCGCCTGGATAGCCGATCGGCCCGGTGCCGCGGATGACCAGGATCGAGGTCTCGTCGATCTTGAGTTTCGGATCATCGATGCGGTGGTGATAATCCTCCGGCCCGTCGAACACGATCGCTCGCCCCTCGAAAGCGTCCGGATCCTTCGGGTTGGACAGGAAGCGCCTCCGAAACTCGTCATCGACGCCGCTGATCTTCATGATCGCGTCATTGAACAGGTTACCGCTGAGCACGACGAAGCCGGCGTTCTCCTTGAGCGGCTTGTCGATCGGAAAAATGACGTCGGCATCGTCCGAACGCCGCTTGGCGCAGTTCTCGCCCATCGTCTTGCCGCTGACGGTCATCGCCTTCTCATGAATGAGCTTGCGCTTCATGAGTTCATGAACGACCGCCGGCACACCCCCCGCCCGATGGAATTCCTCGCCGAGATATTTGCCTGTCGGCTGCATATTGACGAGCAGCGGGATTTTGTGGCCCACCGTCTCCCAATCCTGAATCGACAGCGGTACGCCGATGTGGCGCGCAATCGCGTTGACATGGATCGGCGCATTGGTGGAGCCGCCGATTGCGCTGTTGACGACGATCGTGTTCTCAAAAGCCTCACGCGTCAGGATGTCGGACGGCTTCAGGTCCTCCCACACCATCTGGACGATCCGCTTGCCGGTCTCATAGGCGATCTGGCCGCGCTCGCGGTAAGGCCCTGGGATCGCCGCGCAGCCGGGCAGGCTCATGCCGAGCGCTTCGGCAAGCGCGTTCATGGTCGAGGCGGTGCCCATCGTGTTGCAATGGCCGACCGAAGGGGCGGAGGAGGTGACGATCTCCATGAACTGTTCGTAGTCGATCTTCCCTTCGGCGAGGTCGGAGCGCGCCTGCCAGACCACAGTCCCCGAGCCGGTGCGCTGACCGTGATGCCAGCCGTTCAGCATCGGCCCGCCGGAGAGGACGATCGCCGGAATATTGACTGTCGCCGCCGCCATGATGCAGGCCGGGGTCGTCTTGTCACAGCCGGTGGTCAAAACCACGCCGTCGAGAAAATAGCCCATCAGAATTTCGACCAGGCCGAGATACGCGAGATTGCGGTCGAGCGCCGCCGTCGGCCGTTTGCCCGTCTCTTGAATCGGGTGGACCGGAAATTCGAACGCAACGCCCCCCGCTGCAGTAATGCCGTCGCGCACGCGCTTGGCGAGTTCGAGGTGGTGGCGATTGCACGGCGACAGGTCGGAGCCGGTCTGGGCGATGCCGATGATCGGCTTGCCGGAGCGCAGTTCGCCGGGCGTCAGGCCAAAATTGAGGTAGCGCTCGATGTAGAGCGCCGTCATCCCCGGGTTTTCCGGGTTGTCGAACCAGAGTCGGGATCGCAGCCGCCGCTTGCCGTCAGGCTTTGCGCCGCCGTTTGATTTGCTTTTCGATTTCTCGGCCATTGTTCGTCACCTCCCTGGCGCGCGCGGCGAGCCCTGACATGCCAGTATGGGGTGGGCGAGGCCTCGAATCAACGCTTTCGCAGCTAGCGGCGCTTATCCCGCGAGCGGCGCGACGCCGAACAGCCAATAGTGCAGCCAGAACGCGAGCAGCGCCCAAAAGACGAGTCCGACCACGACGGCGCCGATCGTCGCGCTTACGTTCGGCTCGGGATAGACGACCCCGTCGCGGTGGTCCCGGGCATATGAGCTCACGAGGTCGGCCGCCGCCCAGACGAGGAACGCGCCGAACAGCACGGCGTCCGCTGCCGAGCCGTTGGCGATGAGATGCGCCAGGCCAAACACAGCGACGCTCCAGACCATCGGATGATGGACCCAGGCCGTGATGTGACTCTGCTTGAACAGATAGGCGGCGAGCAGCAGCATGGAAACGAGCATCAACGCGATCGTGACGTGCCGGGCGCCTGGAACCGGCGTCCAGAGCGTAGGCGCAGTGTAGCGCGCCTGGGCGAATCCCCAGACGATGAGCACGAAGCCGATCGCCGAGAGGAGCGAATAGATCCCCTTCCACGGGCCGTCGCCAATTCGCGCGATCGCTCGTTCGCGGCCGCTCTCGGCAAGGATGCGGATCGAGTGGAGCCCGAGGAAAATGATGAGGCCGAGCACGAGAATCGCCATCGGAAATCCGCCTTGGGACGGGAATCGGCCGTCGCCGCGGGAAAGGTGGCGTCAACCGATGACAAAGGCAATACGGGAGCCGCGCGCGCTTGCGCCACGCTCCGTGGCGTCGCATGGACATTTGGATCCGCGCTTGTCAGGAAAGTCCGTTATGTCCTGGTCAGCCGCCCAATATGTCAAATTCGAAGAGGAACGCACCCGGCCGGTCCGCGACCTCGTCACCCGCATTCCGCTCGGGCGCGTCTCGAGCGCGGCCGATATTGGCTGCGGTCCGGGCAATTCGACTGAGGTTCTGCGCGAACGCTTTCCCGACGCGCGCATCGTCGGCGTCGACTCTTCGGCGGACATGATAGAAGCGGCGCGCAAGCGCATGCCGGACGTTGACTTTAAGATCGCCGACCTTCGCGACTGGCGGGCCGACGGGCCGCTGGACATCATTCTGGCCAACGCGGTGCTGCAATGGCTTCCCGATCATGAGGCGCTGCTCCCCGCCCTGCTCGCTCGCCTCAAGCCGGGCGGAGCGCTCGCCGTGCAGACGCCCGATAATCTCGACGAGCCAAGCCACCGCCTTATGCGCGAGGTCGCGAGCGCCGGCCCTTGGGCGGCGAAGCTCAAGGACGCCGCCAAGGCGCGCGCCGTGCAGCATGGCGCAGAGTGGTATTTCCGCCTGCTCCGCGCCCATGCCCGCCACGTCGATATCTGGCGAACGACCTATTATCATCCGCTCGCCGGCGCGCGGGCGATCGTAGAGTGGGTCAAGGGAACCGGTCTGCGCCCGTTTGTCGACCCGCTCGCGGCGAACGAGCGGGAGGCGTATCTGGCGCGCTACGAAGCGGCGATCGCCAAGGCCTATCCCGCCGAGCCGGACGGGACGGTGCTGTTGCCGTTTCCGCGGCTCTTCTTCGTCGCGACCCGATGACGGCGCGGCTATTGTCCGGGCTCGGAGACATGTGAGGGAGTTCGCCGCCGGCGCATCCGACTCGATCGGTCGTCTCACAGATCTTGAACCAGCACACTTATTTGCTCCTCGGCGCTGTTGGTTATACCGTCGCCGACGCCGGCGGACGGAAGCGCCGGCGGGACAGAAACGACTGGGAGCGAACGATGCCAAAGTATCTGATCGAGGCGCATTACACCCCCGAGGGCGCCAAGGGCGTCGCCAAGGACGGAGGCACCGGACGCCGCGCCGCTGTCGTCAAGGCGGCCGAAGCGGCGGGCGGCAAACTCGAAAGCATGTACTTCGCTTTCGGAGGCGTTGATGTTTTCGCCGTCCTTGAATTGCCCGATAACGTGACCGCCGCCGCCATGGCGCTCGCGGTCAATCAAAGCGGCGCCGTGGCGACGAAGACGATCGTCCTCCTCACGCCCGAGGAGATGGACAAGGCCGCCAAAAAGACCGTCGCCTATCGCGCCCCAGGGCATTAAGGCTTGGGCTGTGCGCCGGCGCGCGTTGGACGCGCCCGCCTGATGGTGAAGGAATTATGCCATGCCGAAATATTTGTTTGAAGCGCGCTACACCGCAGAAGGAGCTAAGGGCGTCGAGAAGGAAGGCGGCGCGAGTCGACGCGAGGCGGTCAAGAAGCATCTTGAGCAGCTCGGCGGCAAGCTCGAAGCCATGTATTTCGCGTTCGGCGACGTCGACTGCTACACGATCGTTGACCTTCCCGACAATGTGAGCGCCGCCGCGCTCTCGTTCGCGGTCAACGAGAGCGGAGCCATCCTGACCAAAACCATAGTCCTCCTGACGCCGGAAGAGGTCGACAAGGCGGTGAAGAAAAAGGTCGCCTTTCGCGCACCCGGACGCTGACGCCGGCGAGGCCGGCGCGCTTCCACGCGGCGGGCCCTTCATGCTATGGCGGGCGCGTTCAAGGCGCCCGTAGCTCAACTGGATAGAGTATCGGTCTTCGAAACCGAGGGTTGGGAGTTCAAGCCTCTCCGGGCGCGCCACTCGTCCCGCCTAGACCAACGGCGCCCATTGCGCCGGCCTGGCGTCGCTCCCCGCTGACGCGCCCGCGCGCTGCGCCTCGATCGCGGCGATCGTCGCCCTCAAGACCTCAGTCACCCCTCGACGGGTCGCTGTCGACAACAGTAACGGCTTGGCGCGCTTCGTCCCTTCAAGCCGCGGCGGCCCGAAGCTGCGCGTCGCGCGCTTCAGCCGCTCCATCTGCCTTTTCAGCGTCTCCCCATCGACCGCATCGACCTTCGACAGCGCGATGATCTCAGCCTTTTCATCGAGCCCCGCGCCATAAGCCGCAAGCTCGCGGCGTACAATGCGGTAGTCGGCGCCTGCGTTAGCGCCCGTCGCGTCAACAAGATGCACGAGCGCCCCCGAGCGTTCGATATGGCCGAGGAACCGGTCGCCTAGCCCCGAGCCCTCGTGTGCGCCCTCGATCAGGCCGGGAATGTCGGCGAGGACGAAATCGCGTCCGTCGATCTTGACCACCCCGAGGCCGGGATGGAGCGTCGTGAACGGATAATCGGCGATCTTCGGTTTCGCCGCGGAGACCGAGGCGAGGAAGGTCGATTTTCCCGCGTTCGGCAGGCCGATCAGGCCGGCGTCAGCGATCAGTTTGAGCCTCAGGACAAGCGTGCGCTCGATTCCGCTCTGGCCGGGATTGGCGCGGCGCGGCGCGCGATTGGTCGAGGTCGTAAAGTGGGAGTTGCCGAAGCCGCCGTTACCGCCCTTCGCCACAACGACGCGCTCACCTGGACGCCTGAGGTCGGCGAGCATGGCGCCATTCTCTTCGTCGAAAACCTGGGTTCCGACCGGGACTTTGAGCACCGCGTCGGCGCCCCGTCCGCCGGCGCGGTTCCGGCCCATCCCGTGCATGCCGGTCCTGGCCTTGAAATGCTGCTGGTAGCGAAAGTCGATGAGGGTGTTGAGGCCGTCAGCGCATTCGACCACGACGTCGCCGCCGCGCCCACCGTCGCCGCCGTCCGGACCGCCGAACTCGATGAATTTTTCGCGCCGGAACGAAACCGCGCCCGCCCCGCCGTCGCCAGAGCGGACGTAGACGCGCGCCTTATCGAGAAACTTCATCGATTCCCGCCCGTCATGACGCGCGCGCCAATTCCGCCGACGCCTTGCGGCGCTGCGCTGCGGCCTCAGCCCAATCGGCCCGCAAGAGGCGGAAGTTGTGGCACTCGACCATGCCCCCGCGCGCCGGCGCGCCCTTGAGCCCAGAGCCGACGAACGTGAACCCGCACTTCTCAAGCACCGCGCGCGAGGGCTCGTTCTCGACTCTGACGCTGGCGAGAATCTCGACCACCGGCGTCAGCCCGAATCCGGCGTCGACCATCGCCCGGACCGCCTCGGTGGCGAGGCCCTTGCCCCAATCGGCGGGCTGCAGCACATAGCCGAGCTCGAGCCGGTCCTTGCCGCGCGATTCGAGGCTGATCGAACCGATCGCGTCGCGCTTGCCCCTAATCGGCGTCATGACCAGCGTGAGGTCGCGGCCGGCGGCGTTGGCCTCCCGCGCCGCGTAGATGAACCGCTCGGCGGTACCCTCCGGATAGGGGTGGGGGATGCGGGACGTATAGCGCGCGACCTCCCACAGGCTGCCGAATCGATGCAGCGCCTGGGCGTCACAGATTCTCGGCCAGCGCAGCCAAAGCCGCGCCGTCTCGATGCGGAGAACATCGTCTCTGGCGAGATCGGGGAACATGCTTGCTCCGGTCAGCGCCCCATTCAAGGGGCCGAAAACGACGAAGGGATGCGGCGACCGCATCCCCTTCGTAAGCTCTGCTTACCGGACGAATGATGAGGCTCTTGGCCTTCAATCTCATCTCGAAAATATTTTACTTTTCGAGAACGTCCGCGGGGCTTGTCGCCGAAGCGGGGTTCTCGTCTTGCTCCCCGCTTTATTCTGTCGCGCTTTGTGCGCGCACCGATACATATTGGCGTCCGTCGCCTTTCCACTCGAAGGCGACCTCGCCGGCCGAGGTGGCGAACAGCGTATGGTCCGTCCCCATGCCGACGTTACGCCCCGGGTGAAATTTCGTTCCTCGCTGCCGTACAAGAATCATGCCGCCAACGACGCGCTCGCCGCCGAATTTCTTGACGCCCAGGCGTCGGCCGTCCGAGTCGCGGCCATTGCGCGACGAACCGCCGGCTTTCTTGTGGGCCATTGACCTTGCTCCAGAACTCTATGCGCCGGCGCCGAGGGCGCGGCAGGATTCATATACTTATAGCGCAACCGGGCCGGCGAGGGAATCCTCGCTCAAGCCTTTTCGCTGCGGGCCGCTTTCGACTCGGCGCCAGTCACAATGTCGGTCACCCGGACGATCGTCAGATCCTGCCGATGGCCGCGCTTGCGCTTCGAATTCTTGCGCCGCCGCTTCTTGAACGCGAAGACCTTGGGACCTCGCGTCTGCTCGACGATTTCGCCGACCACGCTCGCTCCCTCGACCAGCGGAGCGCCGACATGATTGGCCTCGCCGTCAAACAGCGCCAGCACGTCGCCGAACACAACCCTCTCCCCGGCTTGGCCGGGAAGCGCCATGACCGTGATCTTGTTATCGGCGGCGACCTTGTACTGTTTGCCGCCGGTCTTGATGACTGCGAACATCGTTTTATTCCCGTGTTCCGCCCGGCTCGTTACGCAGGAAGCTGCGCGGCCGGCTTCTTTGCAGCTGATCACCGAAATCGCGGCTCGCGCTGAACCGCAGACTTGCCGCCCGGTTTCGAGGCTTAAGCCCAAAACCAAAAGCGCGGCTTTCCGGCCGCGCTTAAGCGAAACGCAGCGTATAAGAGCGGCGAATGTCGAAGTCAACCGATTTGACATCCATGCCGCGCCCCCACAAGGGGATTTAAGGCGGAGGCGCGGGGTTCATGTTTGTCGACTGGCTGCTGGCAAGCTTCCATCACCTGGCGGTCTTTTCGCTGGCCGCGATCCTGTCGGCGGAGATTTTTCTCACCGCCGGCCCGATCGACGACCGGATGGCGCTGAGGCTCGCGCGCGTCGACGCCTGGTTTGGCATCATGGCGGCGATTGCGCTCGCCGCGGGGCTCATGCGCCTGTTTTTCGGCGCCAAGGGGCTCGACTATTATCTCGCCAATTGGTTCTTTTGGGCGAAGATGGCGCTGTTCGCCGCGGTCGCGCTGATCTCGATCGCGCCGACCTTCTCCTTCATTGTCTGGCGCCGGCGGGTCCGCGCCGACGCCTCGTTCCGCCCGCCAACGAGCGAGATCGCGCGGCTGCGCCGGGCGCTCTACGCCGAGGCGGGCCTCTTCGCCCTCATTCCGCTCTGCGCCGCTGCGATAGCGCGCGGCTATGGGATGTGACGATCCGAAACCAGCCGCGCTTGGCGCCCCTCACAGCCCTTCGACGATTCGAATCTCGCGATCGGCGCCGCCGGCCAGCGCGGCCAGCGCCTCCTGATAGGCCGGGCTGTCATGCGCCGCGCGAGCCGCTTCGACGCTGTCAAATTCGAGCAGCACCGTGCGCTGCTTGAGGCCGGCCTCATAGACATGCGCCGGCGTCCCCCGCGCCAGGAAACGTCCTCCTGCGGCGGTGAGCGCCGGCCCCGCGAGCTTGGCGTAGGCCGCCAGCGCGTCCGGGTTGCTGATCGAACGATAGGTGGAAATCCAATAGGCTTTGGGCATCGTGTTTTCTCCCCCGGCCTTCCGGCCGCGTCAACCTTCTCGCTTATAGCGCCGTCCCTCCAATTTCGAGCCCTTCGGCCCCGAAGCAGGAGAATCACGCCCCTTGCTCGGGATCGCCTTGGAAATCCATCGGGACTAGGGTGCGCCCGGCCGCGCGTCCTTGCATTTGGTTTGAGGCGGCCGAAAGGGAACGGCTTGGGCGACAATTTCTTGCCAAAAATCAGAACTTGGGTTAAGCTGGGTCCATGACCAATCCTGCCTTGTCTCGGAGCCCAAGACCGCAGGCGGCCGTTCCGGCGCCTCTCGCCCGGCGGCAGAGAGCGAGTAAAATCGTCCCCGCCTGAATGCCGCGCAACCCATTGAAAAGTCTCGATTCTGACGAGAGAATCCAAGGAAGTCCAAGCAGATCCGACGCTCCCAAGCGGGGATGAGGCGCGCGACAGCCGCGCGCCAAGAAAACCCAAACGGATTGATTGGACCAACGCTTAGGCAAGGCGCCAAACCGGGTCCTTTCCGCGCTGGTCAGTCGATCAGCTTATAGGCTGGCAGAGTCAGGAACTCCTCAAACGTGTCGGCAAGCGACATGTCCGAGAAGAGCTTGATCGCGTCCCCGAACCGGCCGCCGTCGAAAGCCTTCTCGCCGACCTCGCTTCTGACCCGCTCCATCTCGCCCTTGAGCGCGTCCTTGAACAACGCCGGCGTCGCCTCGCGGCCGTCGTCGAGCTTGGCCTTAAGATGCAGCCATTGCCAGACCTGGGCGCGGGAGATCTCGGCGGTCGCCGCGTCTTCCATCAGATTATAGATTGGCACGGCGCCGCGGCCCCTGAGCCAAGCCTCGATATATTGCACGCCGACCCGGATGTTCTCGCGCAGACCCGCTTCGGTGCGCTTGCCCTTATGCACCTCGAGCAGGTCCGCCTGCATCACATGGACGTCGTCGCGCTTCTTCGAGAGCTGGTTGGGGCCGGGCATCATCCGGTCGAACACCTCCATGGCGATCGGCACCAGATCGGGATGGGCGACCCATGTGCCGTCGTGGCCGTTGGTCGCTTCGCGTTCCTTGTCGGCGCGCACCTTGGCGAAGGCCCCATCGTTGGCGTGCTTGTCGCCCTTGACCGGGATCTGCGCCGCCATGCCGCCCATCGCAAAGGCGCCCCGTCGGTGGCAGGTCTTGATGAGCAGGAGCGAGTAGGCGTTGAGGAACGCCTTGCCCATCGTCATTTCCGAGCGGTCGGGAGTGAGGAAGGCGCGGTTCTTGCCGAGGCGCTTGATGAACGAGAAAATATAGTCCCAGCGGCCGCAATTGAGCCCGACGATGTGATCCTTGAGCTCGTAGAGGATCTCATCCATCTCGAACGCGGCCGGCAGCGTCTCGATCAGGACAGTCGCCTTGAACGATCCATGCGGGATCCCGAGCTCGCTCTCCGCATACGAGAAAACCTCGTCCCACAATCTCGCTTCGAGGCGGCTCTCGAGCTTCGGCAGATAAAACGCAGGCGTCGCGCCCTGAGCCATCTGCGTCTTGGCGCAATGGAAGACGTAAAGGCCGAAATCGAACAGCGAACCGGACATTTCCTCGCCGTCGACCGCGACATGCCGCTCGGGCAGGTGCCAGCCGCGGGGCCGCACCATCATCACGGCCGGACTGCTGTTGAGAGCGTAGGTCTTTCCACTCGCCGGATCGACAAAGTCGATCTTGCCGGCCCAGCGATCTTTGAGATTCGCCTGGCCCTCGACCATATTGGCGAACATCGGCGAGGAGGCGTCCTCGAAGTCGGCCATGAAGACCTTCGCGCCTGAGTTCAGCGCGTTGACGATCATCTTGCGGTCGACCGGGCCAGTGATCTCGACCCGGCGGTCGAGAAGATCGGCCGGGATCCGGGCGACCTTCCAGTCGCCGTCACGGATCGATTTCGTCTCCGAAAGAAAGTCGGGCAGCTTGCCGGCGTCGAAGTCTTCCTGGCGCCCCATTCGCCGCACAAGCAGTTCGAGCCGCCGCCGGTTGAAGCTCCGGTGCAGGCCGGCCAGAAACGCCAGCGCCTCGGCGCTTAGGATTTCGGCTTGCCGGCCGCCAGGCCTGGCGTTGATCTCGACACCCGTTGCGGCCGAGTGCGCTGTCATGAGGTCCTCCGGAAAGGCGGTCGCTGTCTTTGAGGAAACCTCTAGACCGTTTCGCCGCCTTTGGGGAGGGCTGGGCGTCGCGTTCCGCGCGACGCCGCTCTTGTCTGACGATCAGGCCGCAAGGTCCTCGCGTCCGGCGGACGGCCGCTCACGCCAGGACCGTCGCTTGACGAGCAGGCCGGACGGGTCGGCGTCGAGGGGCAGCGCCGTCGCGTCGTTGAGATCGGACCTCGTCAGGCCGATGTCGCGCAACTCATACTCCGACATCCGCGACAGTTCGGACATCGTGCGCCTGGCCGCGCTCACACGCGCCGGCCATGTGAGAATGCGCCGAAGCGCCTCCGCCGCGTGCGAGGTTGAAAGTGGGAATGAAGCAACCATTTTCGCCTCCTGCCCGAGGCGACAGCCGTCCGTTCCACGCCAAGGCGGCGCGGGGAGGGGCCAATCGGTCTCGGAATGATGCTTTATATAGTGCGCCCCATTGATCGGTCCAACGAATGTTTGTAGAGTAACTGATCGAAATTTGGGATGAGTCGCCATGTTAGACACCGACCAGCTTCGTTCCTTCCTCGCCATCGTCGACTCCGGCTCGTTCACCAAGGCGGCGGACCGGGTGCACAAGACCCAATCGGCGGTCTCGATGCACATCCGGCGGCTGGAGGAGCAATTGGGTTGCGCGCTGTTCGTCAAGCACGGGCGCGGCGCCCGGCTGACCGAGGAGGGCGAGCGGCTGATCGAATTCGCCCGCCGCATTGTTCAGGTCGAGGCCGGCGCAATGGCCGCCCTGTCGCGAAAAGGCCTCAGGGGCGCAGCGCGGCTCGGGATTCCCGACGACTACGCCGAATCGTTCCTGGCCGAGATTCTGGCGCGGTTCAATCGCCGCCATCCGCTGGTCGAGGTCTCGGTTGTTTGCGAGGCGTCGACGGAGCTTGCTCCCCAGGTCGCGGCCGGCGCGCTCGATCTGGCGCTCATCACCGACTACGAAGGGCTCAAAGGGTTGGAGCTCCTGCGCGAGGAGCCGCTCGTGTGGGTCGCCTCCGAGCGGTTCCGGGTGGATGAGGGAGCGCCGATCCCGCTCGCGCTCGGCAGCCCGACCTGCTGTTGGCGGCGCGCGACCGAGCAGGCGCTGAGCGGGACGCCGGGCGTGACAAGGACGCGGTTCTACTCCAAGAACTTCAGCGCGATCGGAACGCTTTTGCGCGCGGGGCTGGCGGCCACGATCCTGCCCGCATCGCTAGTCGGTCCGGGCCTTAAGCTGCTCGGGCGCGCAGAGGGACTGCCGGAATTGCCCATGAACCGCATGGGCCTCATCCATGCGCCCGGCCGCCCCACCGAGGAAGCAAGCGCGCTCGCCGAAGCGATCCGCGGGACCATCGGGCCCCTGGCGCGTCAGGCCGCATGAACGGCCGCAGCCGGCGAATTTCTCGCCGACGTCAATCATCCGTTCACCTTCAGCCATGACGAAGCGTTAGGGTTAAGGCGCCCTTAACAGGGGCATGACAGGTTCCCTTGGGGTTCGGGCCGCGCGGATAGGGTTGCCCGGCGCCAAACGAAGGGATCGTCATGGCCAAGCTGAGGGCGCTCGTCCTCGCCGGGATCGGCGCCGTCTCGTGCGAATGGGCGAGGGGGGCCGATTTGCCGCCGGCGCCGTCCCTTCCGCCGCTCCCTCCCGCCGAGGCTCAATTCAGCGGCTGGTATCTGCGCGGCGACGTCGGAGGCGGCGTCAACGCTGCCGCCCCGCAACTCGAGATCGCGCCTGCGCCGATCGCGGCGCCGGCCGCAATCCCGACGCTCTCGCGCTCATTGCTCTCGCCCCTCGGCATGGTCGATGTGGGCGTTGGCTATCAACCGCTAAGCTGGTTTCGCGCCGATGCGACGATCGAATATCGCGGCGGCGCGAGCCTCCAGTCGGGCGCTGCGGCCTACCTTGGGCCGGGGCCGGCGCAAGACGCGGTTTCCTTTCACGCCGACGCCGCTTCCTTCGTCGGCCTCGTCAACGGTTATGTCGCTCCGGCCGCCTGGTTTGGGCTTTCGCCTTTCCTCGGCGCCGGCGTCGGCTTTGCCGACAACCGGCTTGCCAGCGTCAGTGCAGCCGCCCCAGGGTGGGGCGGACATTTCGCCGGCGGCTCGCGAACGAGCATTGCCTGGGCGGCGATGGCTGGCGTGGATTACGACCTCGCGCCCAGTCTCAAGCTCGAACTGAGCTACCGCTATCTGAGCTACGGGACAGTCACGACCGGCGGCCCGGCGGGATACCCGGGCCTCGCGCGCCCAATCTCGTCCCGCAACAGATTGGCCTCGAACGACTTCCGTTTGGGTCTGATCTACCTGATCGGCGACCCGGCTCTGCCGCCGGCCCCGAACCTGAACTGAGGCTGCCCGCCGGTCTTCACGATCTCTTGAGCCGCGCCTCGCATTGCGTTCGAGGGCGGCTCGGCCTATGCCGCTCCGCTCCCGGGGCCCGCATCGCGCCCGCGCCCGGTCCAGTCGCAGAAAAACAATCGAGCCCGGCAGCCAAGATCCATGACCGACGCGACTGCGCCAAGGACGGGACTGCTGCAATCTGCCTGGGCGAGCCCGATCCTGCTCCTCATTCTCACGACCCTGATCTGGGCCGGTCATTCGATCGTGGGCCGACTGGCGGTCGGCCAGGTCGCGCCGATGACGCTCACCTGCCTGCGTTGGGGGCTCGCGCTCATCCCGATCCTGATGGCCGCGCGACCGGCCTTGAGGCGGGATTGGCCGGTTCTCCGGGCCCACTGGCGATACATGGCCGCAATGGGCGCGCTCGGCTACACCGGGTTCAACGCGCTCTTCTATATCGCGGCGCATCGAACGAGCGCGCTCAATCTGTCGATCATCCAGGGCGCGATCCCGGCTTTGGTGCTGATCGGGGCGCGGCTCTTTCTCGGCGCCCGGTTCACTGTGCTGCAGGCGCTCGGCGCGTTGATCACCATGGCCGGCGTCGCCACGATCGCCGCTCAGGGCGAGCTCAGCCGCCTCGCGGCGCTGGCGTTCAACGGCGGGGACGTGATGATGTTCATCGCCGCGGCCCTCTATGCCGGCTATACGATCGGACTGCGCGAACGCCCGCGGGTCTCCGGCTTGAGCCTGCTCGCCGGCATGGCTTTCGCGGCCTTCGTCACTTCGGTTCCGCTGATGATATGGGAGATCGCCGCCGGCGGCTTCATCTGGCCGACCCCGGCCGGGTACGCCACCCTCGTCTATGTCGCGCTTGGACCCGCCTTCGTTTCCCAGATCATGTTCATGCGCGGGGTCGAACTGATCGGGCCCGGCCGCGCCGGGGTATTCGTCAATCTGGTGCCGGTGTTCGGGGCAATCATGGCGGTCGTCATCCTCAGCGAACCGTTCGCCGCCTATCATGTCGTCGCGCTCATCCTGGTCGTCGGCGGCATCGCGATCGCCCAGCGGAGCGCGATCGGGGTTCACCGCTGAGCAATGCTTGAATGGGAGTCTAGCAAAATGGCCTGGATCGAACTGAAACCGGAAGGAGCGGGGCCGATTCGAGCCTGGCGCGCCGATCCGGACGGACGCCCGCGCGGCGGCGTGGTCGTGGTGCAGGAGATTTTCGGCGTCAACGCCCACATCCGCGCGGTCGCCGACCGGTTCGCCGCCGAGGGCTACCTCGCCGTCGCGCCGGCGATCTTCGAACACGTCGAGAAGGGGTTCGAGGTCGGCTACGATCCCGATTCCAGGGCGCGCGGGATGGCGATCGTCGGCAAGACCGACCGCGAGCAGATGCTGAAGGACGTCGCCGCGGCGATCGAGGTCGCCAAGGAAGGCGGCAAGGTCGCGGTGGTCGGCTTCTGCCTCGGCGGCACGATCGCCTGGGCGGCGGCGGGACGGCTTTCCGGCTTGAGCGCCGGAGTCGGCTATTACGGCGGCGGCATCATCGGGCTTAAGGACCTGAAGCCCAGCGTCCCGACGCTCCTCCACTTCGGCGACAAGGATCAGCACATTCCCATCGCCGGAGTGCGCGAGGTCGCCGCCGCCCACCCGGAGGTCGAGGTTCACATCTATCCGGCCGATCACGGCTTCAACTGCGACCACCGCGAGAGTTATGACGCTCCGAGCGCGGAGCTCGCCTGGACCCGGACGATCGCATTCCTCCACAAGCACGTCGGCTGAGCGACACGGGCGGCCGGACGAAAGCTAACGGAAACGTAGCTCGCCTAGGCGCTCTGGTCGTCGACAATGACGCCGGCGAGCGCCGCGTCGATATCGTCGGGCAATTCGACGACGTCGATCCCGATCTGGTCGCCCGGAATCCACACCCGCGTGCCCTGCTCGTGGGGGACGTACGTCGCGGCGACGGCCATGTTGATCCTGATCGGCTTTCCGCTTCCCTTGAGCGTGCATTTGATCCATGCGGGCGTCATCATCTTCCCCTCCGAGGCGCTGGCGCCAACGGCTTCGCCGCGGCGCGGGCGTTCGTCAAGCCTGTCAGACGCGGCCTTGGGGAAAGAATCCGACCGCTCGGCCATTCACCATCCGTCAATGGACGGTCCGCCTCAATCCGTGGTAGGCGTCGCCCCGCTTCAATTGCGGCGGGGCGTCCGCCGACATGGGGCGGAGGGAGGTCGGCGATGACGGTCGCCTCATCGGTGATGAATGCTCCGGCCGCCGTCGACCTTGCGGCGCTCGCCAAAACAACGCCGCTCGACGAGATCGACGTCAGCAATCCGAAGCTCTACCAGCAGGACGTCTGGCAACCCTATTTCCGGCGGCTCAGGCGCGAGGCGCCGGTGCATTACTGCAAAGAAGGCCCGGTCGGGCCATTCTGGTCGGTGACCAAGCACAAGGACATCATCGCCGTCGAGGTCAACCACAGGGCGTTCTCGTCGCTCGACGGCATCACCTTGCGCGACCGGCCCCCGGGCTCGAATTGCCGATGTTCATCGCCATGGACCCGCCCAAGCATGACGTCCAGCGCAAGGTGGTGCAGCCGATCGTCTCGCCCGACAATCTCGCCAATTTCGAAGACCTCATACGCAGCCGCGTCCGCGCCGTGCTCGACGCTCTCCCGCGCGGCCAGGCCTTCAACTGGGTCGACAAGGTCTCAATCGAGCTCACCGCGCAGATGCTGGCGACCCTGTTCGATTTTCCGTTCGAGGATCGGCGCAAGCTCAGCCACTGGTCGGACGTAACGACGGCAGTGCCTTACGAGGGCGGGCTGGTCGAAAACGAGGAGCAGCGCGAGGAGGTCTTCCGCGAGTGCCTCGGCTATTTCATGCGGCTCTGGAACGAACGGGTCAACGCCGAGCCGCGCCCCGATCTCATCTCGATGCTGGCCCATGGCGAGTCGACCCGCGACATGAGCCCGCGCGAATATCTCGGCAACATCGTCCTGCTCATCGTCGGCGGCAACGACACGACCCGCAATTCGATGACCGGCGGGCTCCTGTTTCTGAGCCAGAATCCGGGCGAGATGAGGAAGTTGCGCGCCAAGCCCGAGCTCATCGAATCGATGGCGCCGGAAATCATCCGCTATCAGACGCCGCTCGCCTATATGCGCTGCACCGCGCTCGAGGACGTCGAATTCGGCGGCCAGCTCATCAGGAGGGGCGACAAGGTCGCGATGTGGTACAACCGCGACGAAGAGGCGTTCGAAGACCCCGACCGCTTCATCATCGACCGCGCGCGCCCCCGCCAGCACCTCTCGTTCGGCTTCGGCATCCATCGCTGCGTAGGCAAGAACCTGGCCGAAATGCAGCTCAAGATCCTGTGGGAGGAAATCCTCGACCGGCTGCCGGCGATCGAGGTCGTGGGCGAGCCGAAACGGGTGTTCTCGGCCTTCGTCCACGGCATCACCGAGCTGATGGTTCGCATTCCCGCCTGAAGCGCCCCACGCGCCTTATTTCAGCGCCTGGGCCGGGATGACCCCGGTCGCGAACGCGACCGCGGCCGCGTGGGTCAGATTCATGCAGCGCAATTTGTGGCGCGCGCGGTCGAGATGGGTTTTGACGCTGCCGAACGCCAGCCCAAGGATTTCGGCAATCTCCTGATAGGTTTTGCCGCGCGCCGCCCAAAGCAGGCACTGCTCCTCCCGGGTCGACAATTCGACCGGAAACGGCGGCAGTTTGAAATTGATATTGGCGGCCGAATCGATGAGCACCGACAAGAGCTGGAGCCCCTGCAGGTGGTTGGTCTTGTAGGTTTCCCATTCGCCGTTCGCGAGGTCGCTGGTGAAGGACACGAGCGCGAAGACGCCGCGCCGATTGCGCAGCGGAATGGAAATGCCGTTCCGGCCGACGCTATGATTCAAGGCGTCGGCGAAGAAGGCTTTGGTCGCCGGATCCTCGAGCGGCAGATTCGCCCAGTCGAAGGGTTTGTCAGCGTGCCGGCCGTAGGAAATCACAGGATCCATGGCCATATATTTCTTGACGAAATACCGGTGCTGCCACAGCCTCGAATAGGTCACGACGGCGACCAGCAAACAAATATCGGCGCTCTTGTCGGGCGAGAGACGAAGATAGGCGATATGGCAAAGACCAATCTCGGCAGCGATTGCTTTCAATGTCTCGGAGAGATCGATCTCAGCCGCGCTGAGAATGGTGTCGGTCAGTCTTGTCGCGGCTAGGTCGATATTGGCGGGCGAAAACGACACAATACTATGGCCTGACATCGAAAATTCCGAGCATGACTTCATCACGAGCGTGCGCCACCATGTAGCCGGCTTCGGGATCTATTCTGCCTGAAACGTGGGTGCACAATTCAAGCAATTCGACGCAAATTGAGTACAACCTGCGCGCCTCGCAAGCCGACAGATTCAATTCTCCAACGTGTATCTTTGCTTCTTCGGGCTTAGCAGCGCCTTTTTTCGATTTCTTGGCCAACCGGCCCTCCCATACTTGATTCCCTGCTCAAAACGTAGTGTGATGACGTAAGGGCGGAATGACAATGAACAGACTTGTAGACAACAAAACATGAACATCGCTCCCCGCGCGAGAAAAAGGGCGCGCAGGGTTGCGCTTTGCTTAACGGCTGTCGCCTTCGTTTAAGCGAACGCAAGCTGGCGCGCGCCCGGGGCGAGGACGGAGGCCCCGATTCCCGCAGCGGCGCGGAAGGCCTGGAGCGGCCCCTCGCCCGTGTCGAACAGACCGGCATAGCTCATCGCACCGCCGATCCGCTGTGGCCGTCCGATGATCTGGGGATCGCATCCGGCGGCTCTCAGAACGCGATAAATCCTGGCGTCGAAAACGGAAACGATTTGGGTCAGTCCGGCGGCGACCGCGACTTCGCCGATGCCCAGTATGAGCTCGCTCAGAACATAATTGACGCCGCTTCGGCTCCGATCCGGCTGTCCGGGCGCTGTCGTCGCGCAGATTCGCGAACTTTCCCATATCGTAGCGCTCTTGATGAAGTCTCCATCGAGCAACTGCGGGAAAACGTCACGCAACATGTTTGGGCCGGTGGTCGGCAAAAGCCTGAGCGAGCTCCAGTATTCCTCAGTTTCCGGGTCGACGGATACGAGATAGAGCGGATTCGCGTCGTCGAAACCGTCACGCTCATAGCCGTCTTTGACCTCGACCTCCCACCCGAGCCGATCCGAAAAGGTCTCGGCCCGGTTCTTGAACATGGCGTCCATTTCCTTGGGGAAGAATGACGCATACGAGCCCTCGATCAGCTTCAACATCGCGATAACGCTCCTCTTCGCACTTCCGGGCCCCCAAAACGGGCCATTGACACTCGGGCGCCGCCGACAACTGGGTAACCGACCCAAAATCGCTGCGCGCCGCCAAATGTTCTTGTTTTGTTCATAGTGTGAAAAAGAGAAATCCGAGTCAACGACCCGACGTCGGCGTTCACAGAGTTTCGAGAGGTTTGGTTAACCCGAAAAAGCGGGAGGGCCGGTCAGGTTTCTCCCTGCCGAGCTCAGCGGCAGCGGCAGGAACCGGCCGCCCAGGCTCTCACCACGCGCGCCGGCGCAGCGGCGCCGGTTCGCGCTCTGCCGGCTCGATTGCCGCGGGCCGCGCGCGCAGGCCGACCAGGTGGCAGACGGCGAAAACCAGGTCGGCGCGGTTCATAGTGTAGAAGTGCAACTCGTCGACGCCATGGTCGATGAGGTCGATCACTTGCTCGGCGCAGACGGCCGCGGCGACCAGGCGCCGCGTCGCCGCGTCGTCCTCGAGGCCCTCGAACCGGTCGGCGAGCCATTGCGGCACGCTTGCGCCGGCGCGGCGAGCGAAGTTCGCGGTCTGCTTGAAATTCTGGACCGGAAAGACGCCCGGCACGATCGGAATGTCGATTCCCGCCGCGGCGGCGACGTCCAGAAACCGGAAATAGACGGAATTATCGAAGAAGAACTGGGTGATCGCCCGCGTCGCCCCGGCGTCGACCTTCCGCTTGAGAATCTCGATATCGTGCAGAAGGGTCGGGCTTTGCGGGTGCCGCTCGGGATAGGTTCCGACAGAGACTTCGAAATCGGCGACGCGCCGCGCGTCGGCGACCAGATCGGCGGTCGACTGATAGCCGTCGGGGGCGGCTTCGTAAGGGGCGTCGAACCCGGTCGGCGGATCGCCGCGCAGCGCAACAACGTGGCGGACGCCCGCGCCGTGATAGGCGCTGAGCGTCGCGCGAATCTCGTCCCTGGAGGCGCCGACGCAGGTCAGATGCGCCGCCGGCTTCATCGTCGTCTCGCGCACCATGCGCTCGACCAGCGCATGGGTGCGTTCGCGGGTCGAGCCGCCCGCGCCGTAGGTCACCGAGACGAAAGTGGGGTTGAGCGGCTCGAGCCGCCTCGCCGCCTCCCACAGACTCGCTTCCATCTCCGCGCTTTTGGGCGGGAAGAACTCGAACGAGACCTGAACCTGCGTCCCGGCGCGGCTCAGCGGCAGCGGTTTCGCGGCCATCAGGCGAACTCCACGTTGCTCTTGGGGAACGAGTCCGAGACGATTCGCGGATCCTCGGCGATCCACAGCACGACCGTCAGCTTGCCCGCTTCACCCATGGCCGGCGCCACTGGCTCAGAGCGGATGTTGGCGAGGCCCGCCCCGGCGAGGTAGCCCTCGACTTCCTGCGCCGCGAAGCCGAGGCGGCGGTGAGCGAACTCGTCGCGCAGGAATTCCTGATCATGAGCGTCGAAATCAACGACCGCCAGCCGCCCGCCTGGGGCCAGCGCCCGCGCCGCTTCGCCGAGCGCCCGCGCCGGATCGTCGAGGAAGTGCAGCACCTGATGGATGACGATGAGGTCATAGGCGTTGCTCTCGACCGGCGGGGCGTAGATGTCGCCCTGGCGAAGCGAGACGTTGCGCAGGCCGGCTTGGTCGATGCGGGCTCGCGCGAGCGCCAGCATCGCCGCGCTCTGGTCGACGGCGACGGCGCGCGCCGCGGCGGGGCCAAGAAGCTCGAGCATGCGGCCGGTGCCAGTGCCAAGGTCAAGCAGGGTGCGGTAGGGCTTTTCGCCGATCATCGCGACCAGCGCTGCTTCGACCCGCTCCTCCGGCGCGTGCAAGGCGCGGATCTGGTCCCAATCGGCGGCGCGCTCGGCGAAATAGGCCGCAGCCTGCCGCCGGCGCGCCTCGCGCACCCCCTCGAGCCGGGCGCGGTCGGCGCTCACAATCGGATCGGCCGGGTCGAGACGGCGCAGCCAATCGCGCGCGAGCGCTCCGCCGGGGTCGGCCAGGCGGAAGAACGCCCAGGCACCCTCGCGCTGCCGCGTGGCGAGACCCGCTTCGACCAGGAGCTTAAGATGACGCGAGACGCGCGGCTGCGACTGGCCGAGGATCGCGACCAGTTCGCTCACCGTAAGCTCCGCCGCCTCGATGAGGCAGAGGATGCGCAATCGCGTCTCCTCGCCGGCCGCCTCGAGGCCGGCGAGCAGCGCCGCAAAGGCGAGCGGCGCGGTCGATCGCTCGTTAGACATAAACATATGTTTATATCTATTTCGAGTTCAGCGCAAGGGCGGGCCTCGCTTTTTGCACGAACCGGGCGCGAACCCGCCTTGCGGTCGGTCTTGGCGCAGGAATGCGCGCCTGACGATCGCCTTCGCTTGAAATCTCAGCCGCGGCCCTTATAACTTGCGCTTGGGGACGGATGATAAGAGATTGAAAGCGGGAATACCTGAGCTGACGCGAATCACAACCCTGGTTTGCGCCAGCGCGCTGGTTGTCGCCGCAGCGGAAGCCGTCTCAGTTTCGGGCGCGGTGGCCCAGAACTCTACGATCGGCATGGACGGCGGCTCCGGCGTCCAGACGAACCCGGAGCCCGTTCCTCTCGGGGCCGGCTCGCAGGACCCCGCCGAACGGTCCGCGAGGTCAATCGAATGCGCCCAAAAGGCCGACGCGAGGGCGCTCCAAGGCAAAACCCGCAAGCGCTTCTTGCACGAGTGCAGGAGCGGAATATGAGCGGCGCCCCCTCTCAAGCGGCCGTCCTTGCCTGACCTCGACCGCGACGAGCGGATCGAGACGTTCGTCACCCCGCGGGACTGGCTGCGCTACGCGGTCGGCCGCTTCCTCGCCGCCGGCCTTGTTTTCGGCCACGGCGCGGCCACCGCTCTCGACGAAGCCGCCTTCCTCATCCTCGAGGGCCTCAATCTGCCGATCGACACGCTCGATCCGTTTCTCGGCGCGCGGCTGCTCGCCCATGAGCGGGCGCGGCTTCGCGATCTGATCGACGCGCGGGTCTCAACCCGCAAGCCCGCCGCCTATCTCGTCAACCGCGCCTATATCAAGGGCGTGCCGTTCTATGTCGACGAGCGGGTCATCGTCCCGCGCAGCCTGATCGGCGAACTCCTGATGACCGCCTTCGCCGAAGACAACGCGCTGACCGGCGATCCCGAGCGCATCGCGTCGGCGCTCGACCTTTGCGCCGGCGGCGGCTCGCTCGCCATTCTCGCCGCGCGGGTCTTTCCCAACGCGCGGATCGACGCCGTCGATTGCTCGCCCGGCGCCCTCGAGGTCGCCTCGCGCAACGTCGAGGAGCACGGTCTCGCGGAGCGGATCGCGCTCAAGCGCGGCGACCTGTTCGGACCGGTCGAGCACGCCCGCTACGATCTGATCCTCGCCAATCCGCCCTATGTCGATGCGGCGGCGATCGCCGATTTTCCGCCCGAATACGCGGCCGAGCCTCAAATCGCCCATGCCGGCGGCGCCGACGGACTCGACATCGTGCGCCGGATTCTGGCCGAAGCGCCGGCGCATCTCGCCGCAGGCGGAACGCTCATCTGCGAGGTCGGGGGCGGGCGGAAGCTGCTCGAGCGCGACTTCCCTCACCTGCCCTTCGTCTGGCTCGACACCGAAGACACGTCCGGCGAAGTGTTCCTGTTGCGCGCCAGCGCTTTGGAGGCGCCGAAAGGCCGGCCAAAACCCAAGGGAATGGCGCGATCGCGCGGCGTCCGGTAGCTCTTGCCCCAACCCCTCTCCCGCGCAGCCCGTCGAGAGACGGGCGTCTCTCGACTCCCGATGCGAACGAGGGCGGCCCCAAGGGCCGGATGAGGGACCTATTCCGCCGCTTGGCGCATCGCTGCGCGCATCGTGGCGCGCAGATCGTCAATTGGGGTCAGGCGGCCGCCTCGCTCGACATGCCAGAAGGTCCAGCCGTTGCAGGCCGGCAGCCCCTGCGCGAGAGCCCCGATCTTGTGGATCGAGCCGACCGCGGGACCCAAGGTGAGAGCGCCGTCGGCCCGAACCACCGCGCTAAAGCGCCGCCCGGCGTCGATGAGCTTCTCTCCCGGGCGGGCGAGCCCCGCCTCCACGACGCTCAGGAACGCGACCCTGGGCTCGCTGCGGCGCGTCGGCGCCTTCGCGACCGCCTCCTTGCTTAACGGTTCGACCGCATCGATCCGGCGCCGCGCCGCTTCGGCGTAAACTGGGTCGCGCTCGATGCCAATAAACGAACGGCGGAGGCGCCGGGCGGCGACGCCGGTCGTCCCCGAGCCGAAAAACGGGTCGAGCACCAGATCGCCGGCGTTGGAGGCGGCGAGAATGAGGCGCGTCAGCAGCGCTTCGGGCTTCTGGGTCGGATGGGCCTTGCGTCCCGCCTCGTCCCTGAGCCGCTCTGCCCCGGAGCAGATCGGCAGGAACCAATCGGAGCGGACCTGGCAATCCTCGTTGCCGGCCTTGAGGGCCTCGTAATTGAACGTATAGGCCTTGGCGTCCGGGCTGCGCGCCGCCCAGATCATCGTCTCGTGCGCGTTGGTGAACCGGCGGCCGCGGAAATTCGGCATCGGATTGGCCTTGCGCCAGACGATGTCGTTGAGGATCCAGAAGCCGAGATCCTGGAGAATCGCGCCAACCCGGAAGATGTTGTGATAGGAGCCGATGACGACGATGGTGGCGGCAGGCTTCATCACCCGCCGGACGGCGGAAAGCCAGGCGCCGGTGAAGGCGTCATATTCGGCGAAATCGGCGAACTTGTCCCAAGCCGCGTCGACCGCGTCGACCGGGCTTTGGTCGGGGCGCGAAAGCGCGCCTTCGAGCTGCAGGTTGTACGGCGGGTCGGCGAACACGAGGTCGACCGAGGCCTCAGGCAGGCTGGCCATCTCGGTGAGGCAATCGCCGATGAGGATCGAATCGCGCTGCGGCGGAGCCCCGCCGCCGAGCGCCGGAACGATTGCGGCCGGGCGTTTCGCCTCGCCGCCGCCAGTACGCGAAACCTGAAACTGGGTGGGGAGACGGAACGCTCCGGCACGCTCGACACGCATGAACGCGAACCACTCGACGCTATCGCCAGATCGTTCGAGCCGGCGCGTCGTTTATGCTCGATTTTAAGTAAAGGTCCGGTTATGTGGGCACCCATGCCGCTGTGTCGTTTTCGTACGGCGCAAGTCATTCTAAAGGATATCTAAACTCAACCCTTTTGAAACCTTTTCGTTCGCCGGTCAGTCTCCTCACGGCCCGAGCCGGAACGAGCGCCGGCACCCGCGTGAGACCGGATCATGGAAACGGCCGCCGACCCATTACTCGAACGCCTTGCGCCCGTTCTCGCCGCCGCAACCGGCGTTGTCGCGGTCGCGCTCGGCGGCTCGCGGGCGACCGGCGCCGCACATGCCGCATCGGATACCGACATCGGTCTCTATTTCAGCGAACAGGCGGGGCTTGACGTTGAGCGCCTGCGCGCAGCCGTGCGAGGTCTCGTCGACGATCCGGACGCGGCAAGCCTGACCGAGGTCGGCGGCTGGGGACGGTGGATCGGCGGCGGCGGCTGGCTCACGATCGCCGGCCGGAGAGTAGACCTCATCTATCGGCCGATCGAGTCGGTCGAGGGAATCATCCGCGACTGCCGTGAAGGCCGAGTGAGCATGGACTATCAGCCGGGAAATCCGCACGGGTTCTGCTCGGCGATCTGGATGGGCGAAGTCGCTCTGTGCCGGCCGCTCGCCGATCCGCGGGGCGCGCTCGCGGCCCTCAAGGCGATGACCGTCCCCTACCCGGTAAGGTTGGGCGAGGCGCTGATTCGCCGCTTCCAATGGGAGGTCCTGTTCAGCATCGAGAACGCCGAGAAGGCCGCGCCCGGCGGCGATCAGGCGTACATCGCCAGATGCGCGTTCCGCTCGCTCGCCTGCGCCGCCCAGGCCCTCTTCGCCGTCAACCGGAGCTATCTCATCAACGAGAAGGGCGCGCTCGCCGCAGCCGCGCGGCTCCCGCTCACTGTCGACAATTTAAGAGAACGTGCGGCAAGCGTGTGGGCGGCGATAAGGTGCCGCGCCTTCGACGCCGCGGTCGCGGAGCTTGCCTCGATCGAGCGCGAACTCGTCCGCTTGACCGCCGCGGCGCGACGACCGCGAAGGCCATCAAATGCGTGAGCGCGGGAATTCGTATATCAGACAAGCCATGATCATCGGCGCGATTCGCATTCTCGGCGTCGATCCCGGCTTGCGCACGACCGGATGGGGCGTGATCGAGGCGGCCGGGTCGCGGCTGAGCTTCGTCGGCTGCGGCTCGATTCAGACCGATGCGGCGGCCTCGCTCGCCGAACGGGTGGCGGCGATCCATCGCTCGCTTGCCGCACTCGTCGAGCGCGAGGGGCCGAACGAAGCGGCGATCGAGGAGACGTTCGTCAATCGCGACCCGCAATCGGCGCTGAAGCTCGGGCAGGCGCGCGGGGCGGCGCTCGCTTCGCTGGCTCTGACCGGCCTGCCGGTAGCGGAATACGCCGCCAATCTGATCAAGAAGACGGTCGTCGGCGTCGGACACGCGGAAAAGCGGCAGGTGGCGATGATGGTGAGGATGCTGCTGCCCGCCTCGACCGCCGCAAGCCCGGACGCGTCCGACGCGCTCGCAGTCGCCATCTGCCACGCCCAGCACCGGGCGGCGAGGGCGCGAGGCGCGGCATGATCGGCAAGCTCAAGGGCGTCGTCGACAGCGTGGAGGAAGAGGCCCTGATTCTCGACGTCAACGGCGTCGGCTACCTCGTTTCCGCCTCCGCCCGCACCCTGAGGGCCCTGCCCGCGGCAGGGGAAGCGGCCGAGCTTCTGGTCGAGACCCATGTGCGCGAAGACGCAATCCGGCTCTACGGGTTCCTCACCGCCGCGGAGCGCGACTGGTTTCGCCTGCTGCAAAGCGTGCAGGGGGTCGGCGCCAAGGTGGCGCTCGGGATTCTCGGCGCGCTGTCGGCGGACGCACTGAGCGTCGCAGTCGCCCGGCAGGACAAGGCGATGATGGCCCGAGCCCCGGGCGTCGGCCCGAAGCTCGCCGCGCGTCTCGTACTCGAGCTCAAGGACAAGGCGCCGGCCCTCGCCGCCGAGTTTGCCGGAGCCGAGCCAGGTCAAGAACGCGCCCGACAGCTCACGAGATCGGCCGAGGACGCCATCCTCGCGCTTGTCGGCCTCGGCTATGCAAGGCCGCAGGCCGCCGCCGCGGTCGCCAGGATTTCGGCCGAGCTTGGAGGGGATGCGGAAACCGCGGCGCTTGTTCGCGGCGGCTTGCGGGAGCTCGCGCAGTAAGCCGCGGTCGTGGTATAAGCATCGATCAGCAAAAGGTAAAACATGGTCCTGCGATCAACGCTCTCGCCAAAATATCAGGTTTCGATTCCAAAGGCCCTGCGCCAGCAGCTCAATTGGCGACCGGGTCAGAAGCTCACGTTCATCGCCAAGGGCAAAGGCGTCCTGATGATCCCTGTGCCGGATCGCGACTCGCTCGTCGGGTTAGCCCGCGGGGCCAACATCGACGATTATCGCGACCGGAATGATCGATATTGATGCGTGTCGTAGACACCTCGGCGTGGCTCGAATGGTTGAGCGACAGCACGCTCGGCCGCAAGGTCGGGCGCGAACTGCCGCAGCCGGGAGACTGGATCGTGCCGACACTCGTGCAACATGAGCTGGCGCGATGTCTCGAGCGCGAGGTTTCGGAGAACGCAGCCGACGAGACGATCGCGTATTCAAATGCGTGCGTCGTGATTCCCCTCGATACCCGGGTCGCGATCCAGGCGGCGGAAATTGCCCGAGAGCGCGGGCTCGCGATGGCAGACTCGATCATCTATGCCACGGCGATCGACACCGGCGCCGACCTGCTCACTTGCGACGCGCGTTTCGCCAAATTGCCGCACGTTGTCTATTTCGCCAAGGTCGCGCGATGACCGACCGGGCGCGACCGTTCTTCATCCCGATGATCGGCATCGTAGGGCTGTTCGCCGCCCTCGGCCCGGCAGTCGGCGGGGCCCTCTTCATTCCGCTTTCCGTGGTCTTCAAGCCGTCGATCACGCCCGACACCATCGCAGCCTTGGTTCTTATCGCCGCGTTGCTGGGCCACACCGTCGGATTGATCGCCGCCTATGTGATCGGGATCGGACCGGCTGCTGCGACCGGGTTTCTCTATGCGCTTTGGGACGCCGCCGCGCCCGCGCGCTGGCCACGCGCGCTCGTCGCCGCCCTGATTGGCGGTCTCATCGCTTACGGCCTGGCGCTCCGCCTCGCGCCCCTCGGCGGGTCGGTCGAGACAACGGTCGAGGCGAACCTCGGCTCACCCGCGGTCGAATGGATCGACGCCGCGTCGCCCGGCCGGATCGGAGTGACGCTCGGCCACGCCCTCGTCGCCTGCGGGGCGATCGCGGGTCTTGTCTGCGCCTTCGCCGCGAACCTTCTCGGCCTGACCATGCAGCCGCAGTTCGAGCCGCCCGAGGCCGTCGCCCCTCCGCGCGAGGGCGGGTGAAAGTGGCCGACTCTCCCCGCCGCGTCGTCTCGGCCGAAAAGCATCTCGAGGACGAGCCGGCGATCCGGCCCCAATTCCTCGCCGATTTCGCCGGCCAGGAGGCGGCGCGCAAGAACCTTGGCGTCTTCATCCAATCGGCCAGATCGCGCGGCGAAGCGCTCGATCATGTGCTGTTCGTCGGTCCGCCCGGACTCGGCAAGACGACGCTCGCGCAAATCGTGGCGCGCGAGCTCGGCGTCAATTTCCGTTCGACCTCGGGCCCGGTGATCGTGAAAGCCGGCGATCTGGCGGCGCAGCTGACCAATCTCGAGCCGCGCGACGTCTTGTTCATCGACGAGATTCATCGCCTCAATCCGGCGGTCGAGGAGATCCTTTATCCCGCGATGGAGGATTTCCAGCTTGACCTCATCATCGGCGCCGGGCCCGCGGCGCGCTCGGTAAAGATCGATCTCGCCCGCTTCACCCTGATCGGCGCGACCACCCGCGCCGGGCTCCTCACCACGCCGTTGCGCGACCGGTTCGGCATCCCGATCCGGCTCAATTTCTATACGACCGAGGAACTCGAGGGCATCGTCCTCCGCAGCGCGCGCGCGATCGGCGTCGCCCTTGCCGACGATGGCGCGAACGAGATCGCCATGCGCTCGCGCGGGACGCCGCGCATCGCCGGACGCCTCCTGAGAAGGGTGCGCGATTTCGCCGTGGTCGAGGGCGCGATGAGCGTGACCCGGGCGATCGCCGACCGCGCGCTCAAGCTCATCGACGTCGACGGAATCGGGCTCGACCAGATGGATCGGCGTTATCTCGACGCGATCGCAGTCAAGTTCGGCGGCGGTCCGGTCGGGGTCGAAACCATCGCCGCTGCGCTTTCGGAGCCCCGCGACGCGATCGAGGACATCATCGAGCCCTATCTCATCCAGCTCGGCTTCGTGCAGCGCACGCCGCGGGGGCGGCTCTTGACGTCGCACGCCTTCCGCCATCTCGGCCTTGCCGAGCCCCGGCGCGAGGGACCGCAGCCGACCCTGTTCGAGGACGACTAGGCGGCGAAAATGAAGACGGGCGCGGCCTCTCACGTCGCCGGCTTTCTCGAGGCGCTTGCCTCCGAGCGGGGCGCGAGCCTGAACACCATTGAAGCCTATCGGCGCGATCTCGCCGACTACGAGGCCTATCTCGCCGCCAAAGGCATGAACGCGCTGAAGGCGGACGCATCATCCGTGCGGGGGTTTCTTGCGGCTCGCGGCGCGCGTCGGCTGGGCGCCGCATCGCTCGCACGCCGGCTCTCGGCGATCCGCCAGTTTCACAAGTTTCTTTACGCCGAAGGATGGCGCCGCGACGATCCGACGCTCGCGATCGAGGGCCCACGCCGGTCGCGGCCACTGCCAAAGATCCTCACCATGGCCGAGGTCGAGCGCCTGATCGCGACCGCGCGCGAGGGACTCGACGCCGCGGAGCGGCCGTTGCGCGAGCGGCTCGATGCGGCGCGAATCGCCTGCCTGATCGAGCTCATCTACGCCTCGGGCCTCAGGGTGTCGGAAGTGTTGAGTCTCAAGAAGTCGGCGGCGACGACGAAGGCGCCGCTCATCGCCGTCGCCGGCAAGGGCGACCGCGAGCGCCTCGCTCCGATCTCCGGTCCTGCCCGCGACGCGATGACGAAATTCCGCGCGCTGCTCAATCAGGCCGCCCCCGGCGCGGCGGCGGGCCCGTGGCTCTTTCCGGCGGCAAGCGCGAGCGGACACATGACGCGGCAGGCGTTCGCGCGCGACCTCAAGCGCGTCGCCGACGCGGCGAGAATCGATTCCAGGCGCGTGAGCCCGCATGTGTTGCGTCACGCCTTCGCCAGCCATCTCCTGCAGAACGGCGCGGACCTGCGCGTGGTCCAGGAACTTCTCGGCCACGCCGACATTTCGACCACCCAGATCTATACCCATGTGCTCGACGAGCGCGCCAAGGCGATGGTGCGCGATCTCCACCCGATGAACGACTCGGACGAAAGCGAATGACCGCTGGGCGCCGCTCGCGGATCGGCTCTGCGCCAGAGCCTCTGAGGGGCGGGTCGGCGAGGGCTCGATCTCTCGTCGAGGACCTCCGGCCGAAGCGCGGATAACGGTCGACGCCGCGCGACGGCCATTGCGCAAAAGGCGAAAAAGAGCTTCGATGGCGGAGGCGCTTGTCGCGCGCGTCCATGTCAGGAGAGTTTCATGAAAGCCCTCACGTTTGCCGGCGTCGGACTTGCGGCTATGCTCGCGAGCGCGGGCTTGAGCCCGGCCAAGACCTTGGTCTATTGCTCGGAAGGCAGCCCGGAGAATTTCACCCCGGCGATCAACACCACCGGCACCAGCTTCGACGCCGCCCGGCCGGTCTATAACCGGCTGACCGAATTCAAGCGCGGCACGACCGAGGTGGTGCCCGGCCTCGCCGAGAGCTGGGACGTCGCCGACGGCGGCAAGACTATCACCTTCCATCTGCGCAAGGGCGTCAAGTTCCATTCGATGAAGGATTTCAAGCCGACCCGCGATTTCAACGCCGACGACGTCCTGTTCTCAATCGACCGGCAGTGGAAACCCGACAACCCCTATTACAAGGTCTCCGGCGGCAAGTATGACTATTTCGACGACATGGATATGGCGAAGCTGCTCGATTCGGTCGAGAAGACGGACGACTACACCATCGTCATGAAGCTGAAGACCCCGAACGTCGCCATCCTCGCCAATCTGGCGATGGATTTCATGGCGATCGGCTCGAAGGAATATGCCGACTTCCTGCTCAAGAAGGGGACTCCCGAGCAATTCGACCAGGCGCCGGTCGGCACTGGTCCATTCTCGTTCGTCGCCTATCAGAAGGATTCCGTCATCCGCTATAAGGCGAACAAGGATTATTACGGCGAGAAGGCGCTGGTCGACGACCTCGTCTTCGCCATCACCCCCGACCCAACGGCGCGCTACGCCAAGCTCAAAGCGGGCGAGTGCCACATCAACGCCTATCCGCGTCCCGCCGACCTCGAGGAGATGGAAAAGGATCCGACCCTCAAGGTGATCAACGCGCCCGGCCTCAATGTTCTCTTCTGGGCCTTCAATGTGACCAAGCCGCCGTTGGACAAGAAAGAGGTTCGACAGGCGCTCGCGATGGCGATCGACCGCGACGCGATCATCAAGGACGTCTATCTCGGCGCTGGCTCGAAGGCGACGACCCTCATTCCGCCGACCATGTGGTCCTACGACGATAAGATTCCGGACGTGCCCTACGATCCCGAGAAGGCGAAGACGATGCTGGCGGCGGCCGGCGTCCAGACCCCGCTCGACATCGATCTCTGGTACCAGCCGGTGTCGCGCCCCTACAATCCCAACGGCAAGCGCATCGGCGAAATGATGCAGGCCGATCTCGCCAAGATCGGCGTCAACGCCAAACTCGTCACCTTTGAGTGGGGCGAGTATCGGAAGCGCATGCAGGCCGGCGAAGACATGACGGGCCAATTGGGCTGGACCGGCGACAACGGCGATCCCGACAACTTCTTCTTCCTCGACAGCTGCGTCAACGGCAAGCCGGTCAACAACAATCTGCCGAAATGGTGCAACGCGGAGTTCAACGATCTGCTGGTCAAGGCGCGCACGATTGCCGATCAGGCCGAGCGGGCCAAGCTCTATCAGCGCATGCAGGAAATCGAACATGACGAGCAGCCGGAGCTGCTCGTCGCCCATTCGATCGTGTTCGAGGCCATGCGCTCCAACGTGACCGGCTACAAGCAGAGCCCGCTCGGAACGCACGAGTTCGAAGGCGTCGATCTTCAATAAGGCCGCTTCGGGCCCCGCACGCCGAGCGGGGCCCGCCGTTTTTCGGATCGGCCATGCTCGCCTATTTCCTTCGCCGCGTCGCACTGACCATCCCGACCTTCCTGGCGTTGATGTTCCTGACTTTCGTCGCCATCCGGCTGGTGCCGGGCGATCCGGTCGAGGTCAGGACGGGCGAGCACGGCATGTCGCCGGAGAGGTTGGCCTACTTCCGCCATGAGCTTGGCCTCGATCAGCCGCTCTGGAGGCAGTTTCTCGAATATGTCTGGCGCCTGGGGCATGGCGATTTCGGCGTCTCGCTCTCGTCGCAGCAGAAAGTGCTGACCGAGTTTCTGACCCTGTTCCCGGCGACGCTCGAGCTCTCGTTCTTCGCCATGCTGTTTGCGGTCGCTGTTGGCGTGCCGGCCGGGGCGTTCGCGGCGGTCAAGCGCGGCGGGATCTACGACCAGGCGCTGATGACGATCTCGCTGTTCGGCTATTCAATGCCGATCTTCTGGTGGGGCCTGCTGCTCATCATGTTCGTCTCCGTCAGGCTTGGGCTCCTGCCGGTCTCGGGCCGCATCGACCCGATGAACTACGATGTCGAAGGGCCGACCGGATTCATGCTCGTCGACTCGCTCCTGTCCGAGCAGCCGGGCGCCTTCCTCGACGCGCTCCGTCATCTCGTGCTGCCGGCGATCGTGCTCGGCACCGTACCGCTCGCCGTCATCGCCCGCATGACCCGATCGTCCATGCTCGAAGTCCTCAACGAGGATTACGTGCGCACCGCCCGCGCCAAGGGGCTCTCGCCTCGCCGGGTCATCGGGGTGCACGCCTTGCGAAACGCGCTCCTGCCGGTGGTGACGGTGATCGGCCTCTCGATTTCCGGCCTGATGGCCGGGGCGGTGCTGACCGAGACGATCTTCTCCTGGCCGGGCGTCGGCCGCTGGCTCATCGATTCGATCGGCCGGCGCGACTATCCGGCGCTGCAGGGCGGGGTCATGCTGATCTCGGCCGCCGTCATCGGCGTCAATCTCATGGTCGATCTCGTCTATGGCGTCATCGATCCGAGGATTCGTCATGGCCGCTGACGCCGCGGCGCTCGAGACGCCAATCGCTGAAGAGGCGCCGGCCGTCCTCGCCCAACCCTCGCCGTTGGCGTCGTTCTGGACGGCGTTCCGCGAAAACCGGGGCGCTGTTTTCGGCCTTGCCGTTTTCGGTGTCGTCGTCCTGCTGGCGCTCGCGGCGAATCTCGTCGCCCCCCATTCGCCGATCGAGCAGTTCCGCGACGCCGTGCGGGCGCCGCCGGTCTGGGAAGCGGGCGGCTCGTGGCGATTCGTGCTTGGAACCGACGGCGACGGTCACGACATGCTGTCCCGCCTCATCTTCGGGGCGCGGGTGTCGCTGTTCATCGGCGTCTCGGTGATGTGCGTCTCGTTCGTCATCGGCGTCGGGCTCGGACTTGCCGCGGCTATGGCGGGCCCGATCGCCGACGTCGCGATCACCCGGCTGATGGATTTGATCATGGCGGTGCCGAGCCTCGTGCTTGCGATCCTCATCGTTGCGGTCCTGGGCCCGAGCCTCGCCAACACGATTGTCGCGGTGACGGTCGTCTATCTGCCCGGCTACGTGCGCCTGACGCGCGCCTCCGCCCTCGGCGAACTCAACAAGGATTACGTGACCGCCGCGCGCGTCGCCGGCGTCGGGCCGCTCCGGCTCGCCCTGTCGACCGTGCTGCCCAACTGCCTCGCGCCCCTCATCGTGGCGGCGGCGCTCGGCGTGTCGGGCGCCATTCTTGAGGCGGCGGGGCTCGGCTTCCTCGGCCTCGGGGCCCAGCCGCCGACCCCGGAATGGGGCGCGATGCTGGGCGATTCGCGCGAATTCATCCGCTCCGATTCCTGGATCGTCACCCTTCCGGGCCTGGCGATCCTCATCACCGTGCTCGCGATCAACCTGACCGGCGACGGCTTGCGGGACGCGCTCGATCCTAAGATGCGGAGAGGCTGATGGCGGCTATCGATTGCGCGCACGAGCCGATATTCCTTGCGGTGTTCAAAACGATGGGTCCGACTCTCGCCCTATTGGGCGCGATCGTTGCCTGGCTGGCGAACAACCTCATTTCGTGGTGCGCCTGGCAGGTCGTCCGATCGGTTCGGCGTTTCGAGGCGATGAAGGCGCTCAGGGCAGAGATCGGCGCCTTCGAGGAAGCAGAAATCTTTTATGCAGATAAAACCAAGCTCGAGGCTTTCCTGCAGCAACTCAAGACCGATCTCGGACCCTATAAACCCTGGGCGCCTTACGTCCCCGTGATCGATCGCAACCCCGTATACGACAGTCTCATGGTTGGGGGGGCTTTGCCGGCGCTCCCCTCGCGCGTTCTCGAGAGCATCGTCAACTACTATAGTTCCCTCGAGGGATTGAACGCTCAACTCAAAGACTTCACGTCAGAAACCTACACGAAACTCAGCCACCCGCGCCAGGAAAGCGTAATCCGCGATCTGCAACCTCTAAGCCAAGACGTCGAAGAAACACGCAAAAGCTCGCTTGAAGCAATTAACTATCGTCTGACCCTTTACCGGTTCGCGCCCCCCGTTTTCGTAGCGGCGGGAGTGCTCGTTCTAATTATCTGTTTGCCCCCACTTGTCGCCGCGGCAGACCGTTTTGCGCAAGCTTTTATTTCGGCGGCCGAATGGGCTTCGACATGCGACGTGCTCCTTAAGGACAACGGGAAGTAGACTATCATATAGGCCGGCAATTTTCCATGCCTCTGCTCGAAATTCGCAACCTCTCGGTCTCCTTCCCGACCCGTCACGGCGCGTTCAAGGCCGTGGACGGCCTCGACCTCACTCTCGAGCGCAACGAGGTGCTGGCGATCGTCGGCGAATCCGGTTCGGGCAAGTCCGTGGCGATGCTGGCGGCGATGGGCCTCCTGCCGCGCGCGGCTGCGGTCTCAGCCGACCGAATGGCTTTCGACGGCGCCGAACTCATGTCGATGACGGCTGAGCAGCGCCGACAAATTGCTGGCAAAGACATGGCGATGATCTTCCAGGAACCGATGTCGTCGCTCAACCCGTGCTTCACCGTCGGCTTCCAGATCGGCGAATCGCTGAAGACCCATCTCGGCCTCGATCGCGCCGAGCGCGGCAGGCGCATCGTCGAGCTTTTGGCCGAAGTTGGCATTCCCGATCCGGCCCGCCGCGCGCGCGCCTATCCCCACCAGCTCTCGGGCGGCATGAGCCAACGGGTTATGATCGCGATGGCGCTCGCATGCCGCCCCAAACTCCTGATCGCCGACGAGCCGACGACGGCGCTCGACGTGACCATCCAGGCGCAAATTCTCGATCTTCTGATGCGCCTCAAACGCGACAGTGGCATGGGACTCGTGCTGATCACCCATGACATGGGGGTCGTCGCCGAAACCGCAGACCGGGTCGTCGTCCTCTACGCCGGCAACGAGATGGAGATGAACGTCACGCGCGACCTGTTCGCCGATCCGCACCATCCCTATACCGCGGCGCTGCTCGCCGCTTTGCCGGAGCGCGCGACGGAACGGCGCCTGCCGGCCATTCCCGGCGTCGTCCCCGGACAGTTCGATCGGCCGCGCGGCTGCTCGTTCTCGCCGCGCTGCGCCTTTGTCTTCGACGCTTGCCGTCACGTCGCGCCGCCGCGCGCGGACGCCGCCCTCGGCCGGGCGCGCTGCCTGACCCCCCTCGTCTCCGGCCTGCCAAGTGCAATCGCGCTGCACGGAGCAGCCTCGTGACTGCGATCCTCGAGGCCAGGGGCCTGACCCGGGACTATGCCGTCTCGCGCGGCGCGTTCCGCTCCCGCGCCACGATCAAGGCTCTGTCGGATGTTTCGTTCTCGCTCGCAGCGGGGCGCACCTTAGCGGTCGTGGGCGAATCCGGGTCCGGCAAATCGACGCTGGCGCGGCTCTTGACCCTGATCGAAAATCCGACCGCCGGCGCGCTTCTCATCGACGGCGAGGACGTCGCGCAGGCGAGCGAGGCGAAAAGGAAGCGCCTCAGGCGGGAAATCCAGATCGTGTTCCAGAACCCATACGGGTCGCTCAATCCGCGCCAGACGATTGGCAGGGCGCTTGAGGAGCCTCTCCTCGTCAACACTCGCCTCAGCGTCGCGGAGCGCAAGGCCGAGGCGCTGTCGATGATGGCCAAGGTGGGCTTGAGGCCCGAATATTATCACCGCTATCCGCACATGTTCTCCGGCGGCCAGCGCCAGCGGATCGCCATCGCCCGCGCCCTCATGCTCAGGCCGAAGATCCTGGTGCTCGACGAGCCGGTTTCGGCGCTGGACGTTTCAATCCGCGCCCAGGCGCTCAACCTGCTGGCGACCCTTCAGGGGGAATTCGGGCTTGCCTATGTGTTCGTCTCGCACGACCTCTCGGTCGTGCGCCACATCGCCGACGAGGTGATGGTGATCTATCTCGGCAATGCGGTGGAGCTCGGCGGACGCGACGCGATCTTCGAGAGCCCGCAGCACCCCTATACGCGGGCGCTTCTTTCGGCGACGCCGGTCGCCGATCCGGCCGCCAGGCGCGAGCGCATCCTTCTTTCCGGCGAACCGCCCTCGCCGTTCGCGCCGCCGCCCGGATGCCCGTTCAATCCCCGCTGCCCGCAGGCTTTCGACCGTTGCCGGGTCGAGAAGCCGCCGCTCGAGCGAAAACAGGGGCGTGAGGTCGCCTGCTGGGCGGAAGAGCCATGAGCGCGGAGAGTTACGATTTCATTGTCGTCGGCGCGGGCTCCGCCGGCTGCGTGCTCGCCAATCGCCTGAGCCGCGATCCCCGCGTCCGCGTGCTTCTCGTCGAGGCGGGCGGGCGCGACAACTGGATCTGGTTCCATATTCCCGTCGGCTACCTCTATGCGATCGGCAATCCGCGCTCCGACTGGATGTTCAAGACCGCGCCCGACCCTGGCCTCGGCGGCCGCTCGATCGCCTATCCGCGCGGCCGGGTCGTCGGCGGTTCGTCCGCGATCAACGCCATGATCTATATGCGCGGCCAGGCGGCCGATTACGACGGCTGGCGCCAGCTTGGTCTCAAGGGCTGGGGCTGGGACAACGTGCTGCCTTACTTCGTCCGCCAGGAGGACCATCACGGCGGAGCGAGCGCGCTGCACGGTGCGGGCGGCGAATGGCGGGTCGAGCGCCCACGCGTCTCTTGGCCGATCCTTGACGCAGTCCGCGAGGCGGGGGTTGAGATCGGCATCCCGAAAATCGACGACTTCAATCGCGGCGACAACGAAGGCTCGGCTTATTTCGAGGTCAACCAGCGCCGCGGCCGGCGCTGGAGCGCCGCAACCGGGTTTCTGAAGCCAATCCTCAAGCGGCCCAACCTGCGCCTGGCGACGGGCGCGCATGCTGAGCGGATCCTGTTCGAGGGACGGCGTGCGATCGGCGTGCAATACATCCAGGACGGCCAGAGCCGCGAGGCGCGGGCGAGCGGCGAAGTGATTCTGGCCGCCGGCGCAATCGGTTCGCCGCAGCTCCTCGAACTTTCCGGCGTCGGCAGGCCTGAGCTCATCCAGGCGATCGGCGCGCCGGTCGTTCATGCGCTGCCGGGGGTCGGCGAGAACCTGCAGGACCACCTGCAGCTCAGGGCCATTTTCGCGGTCGAAGGCGCGCGCACCCTCAATGTCGATAGTCAGTCCCGGTTCAAGCGGGCGATGATGGGGCTCGACTACGCGCTGCGACGGCGGGGGCCGATGACGATGGCGCCCTCCCAGCTTGGCCTCTTCACCAAGTCGTCGCCCGACTACGCTACCGCCAATATCGAGTTTCACGTCCAGCCGCTTTCGCTCGACCGCTTCGGCGAACCGCTGCACGCCTTACCGGCGATAACGATCAGCGTCTGCAATCTCAGGCCGGAGAGCCGCGGCTCGAGCCACGCCGCGAGCGCCGATCCGCGCGCCGCGCCGGTCATCAAGCCCAATTATCTGTCGACGCTCGCCGATCGGCGGGTCGCTGTCGATTCGATCCGGCTCGCCCGCCGCCTCGCCGGGGCGCGCGCGCTCGCGCGCTATAAGCCCAGCGAGCTCAAGCCCGGCGCACAGTTCAAAGACGACGAAGAGCTCATGCGGGCGGCGAGCGAGATCGGCACGACGATTTTCCATCCCGTCGGGACCGCCAGAATGGGATCGGGGCAGGATCCGGGCGCGGTGGTCGACGAGCGACTCAGGGTTTACGGCTTAAGCGGCTTGCGCGTCGCCGACGCGTCCGTCATGCCGCGGATCACCTCGGGCAACACCGGTTCGCCGACCATGATGATCGCCGAGAAGGCGGCCGACATGATCCTCGCCGACGCCAAGGCCGCCTGATGGGGGAGGAGCGGCCTTCCCTTCCGGCGGACGGGCGCCAATCGGAGACGGCGCTGATGATCGCGCGCGGGGTGCGGCGGTTACTCAGGGCGCGCGGCTTCTCGAGCCTAACGGAATTGCCGCTGACCGACGGGCGCCGGGCCGACATCGCGGCGGTCAATTGCGACGGCGAGGTGCTGATCGTCGAGGTCAAGTCATCGCCGGCCGACTTTCGCACCGACCGCAAGTGGCGCGATTACGCCGCCTCATGCGACCGGCTCTATTTCGCCGTTTCGGAGCGGACGCCGGCCAGCCTGATGCCGGTCGAGGCGGGCCTCATCATCGCAGACCCCTACGGCGCCGAAATCGTGCGCGAGGCCGAGCGCCAGCGGATGGCGCCGGCCAGCCGCCGAGCGCTCTTGCTGCGCTTCGCGCAGGCCGCGGCCGACCCGCTGCACCGGCTGGCCGATCCAGGCGCAATGCTCGATGTCTTCTGACGGCGAGAAAAAGAAGGGCCCCCCTGCGGCGGCCCGTTTGACTGTTCGCTGGCCGGCGATTAGATCGCGGCCGCGGCCAATTTACCCTTCGCGCGATGGCGGAAAGCCGCGTAGCCAAGGCCCATGAACCCGATCAGCATCATCGCCCAGGTCGAGGGCTCCGGGACAGGCGACGTCGCAACAGTCCCGCCGACCGACAAGTCTCCGTTGCTCGTTCCCGTCAACACGACGGAATAACCCGTGCCCGCAGCCTCGGTGAGCGTCGCTAACGTAACCTTTGCCGTGGAGCCGGAGATCCCGAGGGGCAACTCCTCAAGCAGGGTTACCCCCTTATAGAAGGCAAACTCCGCCCCGGACGGCAACAGGCCGGGGTCTGAGGCCGTAATGATCACGCCCGGGCTGACCAATCCGGTCGTGGTGAGCGTGAACGTGTAGGTCAGACTAAACGACCCGCTTGCAGGCAACTTTCCCGTCAGGCTCGCGCTGTCAAACGCGGTCGGGTCGAGCGCTCCCAAGGACGTGACAGCGAACGCCGGCGATGACAAAAGCCCGAGCGCAACAACGGCTCCGGCGATGATTTTTCCGCCCATTTTCATTCCCCCTTGTGACTAGCACCTTCGTCGCGGGGCCATATCCCGCGTCGACCAACACACCAAAGCAGGAGCGGGACCAAAGGTCAAGTTTTTTCTATTTTTGACAAAAGTGATTTGCCGTAGCGTAGTAGATGCGCCGCCGTCTCCGCTTGACGCCAAAGGCCGGCGATTCGCTGAAGAAATCAGTTCAATCAATGTTCTACGACGGCCCTTCTTTTGTCGCGACTGCCTTTGCCGTTCAAGCCCGGACCCTAGCATCAGGGTGGCGGACTACGGCCCCATGCG
>Ga0335073_10000848_pt1 | contig 40112 bp, 43 predicted proteins | sample Lox_Sample_22_FD_207093 | JGI IMG/M metagenome (GOLD analysis project Ga0335073, IMG submission 207093) | Soil microbial communities from Loxahatchee National Wildlife Refuge, Florida, United States - Lox_Sample_2.2 | ecosystem: Environmental > Terrestrial > Soil > Wetlands | place: USA... | reverse complement strand
CTACACTCCGCCGGCCTACGATCCAAAGTCGAAGACGCGCTACCCGGTTCTCTATCTTTTGCACGGCTACAGCGATGACGCCAGCGCCTGGACCGCGGTCGGCCGTGCCAATGTGATTCTCGATAACTTGATTGCATCCGGCAAAGCGCTGCCCATGATCGTGGTCATGCCGCTCGGGTACGGCACGATGGAGATGGTTCAGCATCGCTGGACGGCATGGCGTGATCACAATTTGCGCGATAAACATTTTTCCGGCTTCCGCGATGCCCTGCTCACCGAAATCATGCCACGCGTGGAAAGTGAATATCGCATTCGACAAGATCGCAAATCGCGCGCCATCGCCGGGCTCTCCATGGGAGGCAGCGAATCGCTGCTCACCGGATTGAACAATCTCGACAGGTTTTCCTGGATTGGCGCTTTCAGTTCCGGCGGCATCCCGGAAGATTTCCGGGCAGATTTTCCGTCGCTTGACGCGAGCGCGAACAGCCGCATGCGCTTGCTTTGGATTGCATGTGGAACCGAAGATCATCTGATTGAGGTGAATCGCAAACTGCGTGCGTGGCTGAAGGAGAACGGCGTCCAGCACACCGACATCGAAACTCCCGGCGTACATTCATGGATGGTGTGGCGCAGAAATCTCATCGCCTTCGCGCCGCTGCTGTTTCGCTGATCGAACGCCGCGCGTTCTGTTGACGCCATCGCCGCCGCAGCGCGAAGTCGTCCTGATGATGCGCAAAAGAAACTGGGGAGACCCAGGCATTTGCATTCTTCGCGCTTCGTCGTGTCCTTGGTGATTTAGTGAATTTCCTTGAGGACGCTACCGCGCGGTGCAATGCCCCGACGGCCCAACGCGCAATGCTATAATTTCGGTTTGTCCTTCGACGTGAATTCCTACCGGGGGCGCGTAGCTCAATTGGCAGAGCAACTGACTCTTAATCAGTAGGTTGAAGGTTCGATTCCTTCCGCGCTCACCATCTTTCATTGCAAGCACGGGACTTAAGCCGCACTCTCGTCGCTCTCACCCTGCTTCGGAGTGGCTGGTAGCAAATCCTTTGGTAGCAAATCGCTGCCCAGCAACTTCTTGCTCGCAACTCGTAGCCCTGCACGGATGTCCTCTGGGCTTGATTTGTCGTAAACGTTCATCGCCAGATCAACTTTGCTGTGACCGAGGGTGTCCTTGATAACGACTGGGTGGACGCCAGCACGACGCAAGGTCCGTGACAGCGTGTGGCGGAAATCGTGCCATCCGCCGATCTGCACACCGACCGCCGCCGCCGCTGGTTTCAGGTAACGCCTACGACCGTTGTTATGGTCGATGGGCGTTCCTGCACGGTTCTGAAAAATCCACTTCTTTCCCTCGCCCAGCTTACGCATGCGTTGAATCAGTTCCGCGTGCTCGACTGGATCGAGTGGCATGTGGATTTGCTCTTTCTCCTTCAATTCTTCCACTCGGCGTTTGCAAGTGATGCGTCGAAAGTGCAGTACACAGTCATCGTCGAGATCATGAGGCTGCAACGCGGCGGCTTCCTCGCTCCTGCGTCCGAGGCAGGCAAGAAGCAGGGCGAAAGTATCAAACGGTGCTTTCAGTCTGCCGATGATGCCAAGACTCTGCTGCGGGGTTAGCTCAGTCCTAACGACCTTGCGACCGTGGGCGTCGGCTAGTGCGATTTTGTCCAGCCAACCGTGCGGACGCACGATGTACTGGTTCTGCACCGCGAAGTTGAGAGTCTTCCTAAGAACGGTTCGCATCGAGCGTAACGAACTCTCGGAATAGCGTTCCGCCTGTTCGTTCAGAAAATTGACGACATCCTTACGCTGAATATCGACAAGTTTCTTCTTGTTCAATTTGCTAAAGTAGGCAGACAGAGCTTCTTCGTAGTGCTCGAACGTGGTCTGAGATTTCTTTCGAATTCCCGGACCGTCTGTATTCTTCCAATCCTCGACCAACTCGGCGAACGTTTCAGGCACCCCGTCAGTCTTCGGTTTGGACTCTTGCTGCTTCGGCTCACCTTCTATTTCGGCTTCCTCCCTAGCCGCCAAATGCTCTCTTAACTTGTTGGGGAGCGCAAGATAGGCTTCTTGTTTGGAGAACCCGATCTCTTCTCGTGTTCCCATGCGGAACTTGATCGGCTTCCTCTCCCTATCGGGTAGGTCGAGCCGCCACGTTCCGTACCAGACATTGCCCACCAGTATTGCTCCTCCTCGCTGTCTCCGATTCATGGTTTTCACCTTTCTCGGTTCCAGCGACTTCCAGCTAGATACTGTACGCTGCAAATCGGGAGGATCAAAGAGGATCGAACGCGCCTTGCGGATGTGGGGCAGTTCGGACAGATGCCGCCGTACCCATGAGTCAGACCTGTGTAGGTACTCGGCGGCTTGTTTAATGTCCCAGAGCGGCGTAACTGCCGCGACTGGCGTGCCAGAATCCAGCAACGAATTAGGGCGGTCCACGAACGAAGCACTCCTTGGCGATGCAGCAATCCGTTCTCACCAAGGGGAAAAGCCGCCCTGATCGAAATTCGATTTCTGCTACTCGATACCCGTCGAACACCTCAAGAAGTCGGTCATGACCCGTATCGGCTCAACAGGCTATGTGGGTCTAATACGCGATTCCTCGCCACTTGGTCAGGATGTTGGGCTTTCATTGCCCACACCGGACAACCGTGCCCGGTCGCGGCGGTGCCCCTCGCCGCGTGTGCCTTCGCCGTGTTGGTTCTTTTGATTACACGGACGCCGACTACCTGCGCGGTCGTCCGAACAAAATTTCGGAGGTTCAGTCGGATTTCATAACACCGAGCAGCTTCGAGACCGTGTAAGGCTTGGGATTCTGTTTCTTGTGGCGTTCGCAGGCATAGCGCGTTTTGCGGTCGGCGCGTTCCCACACCAAGGTGTAGATCGCCTTGGCGCGGCACAGATGCGTGTCGCACATCGGTCGGCAGGCCGGGGATTCGGCGAGCAAGGGACCACACACAGGGCAGTCGCTTTCGTAGTCAATGCCCTTGCAGGTGCAGTCGCCGCCAAACGGTCTTTCGGGATCAAATTCAGTCTCAGATAGGTAACTCATAAGTGGGTCCAGACGCCGCACCTTTTACTGAGGGCGGCGTTTTTTGTTCTAACAATGAAAGCGAAAGTCAATGAGCGCATGGCAACGCGCTACGAGCCGGGGTGCACAGGGAAGAGCCGCTTCCACGGCTCGCCATGCAGACCCTATCTCGTACTCACTTGTATCCCATGAACGCCTTGCCTTCGGCTGTGAGCTTCACCACGCGGCCCGTCTTGCCTTGGCGGGACTTGTGCTTGTAATTGCACGTCTCCACATAGCCACGTCTGCGCAGCGGCACTTGCGTGGGCTGATGTTGGATGTGATCTCGTCGCGTGCGTACACATGCGCCAACCGATCTGTTCGCCCGACGCGCTGCCGCCTAACTTGTAGATTGCCTCAAGTACCTGAATCTCGCCCTCCGGCGCGTTGACCTGCTTGAAAGCTTGCTTTGATGTGTGTCGGGATCGGTGGACCTGTATGCCGGCGTGACCTGACTGACCTTGCTCCAGCAGGACCTTTTCTCCCCGGCTGCATCGGCTGCACCGTGGTGTACACGGAGGTCGCCTCTGCTATAGGTCAGAATGACCTACGGTTGTGACCTCGGAAAACTTTTCCGACGTCAACATCGTAAGTATCAATCACTTACAGATAATTCAAATTATTTCCAACGATCAGTAATAGATAGGTGTAAGCGAAAGGCACGGCAAGGGGAGACATCCTGTAAGACCGTTGCGAGCGAGAGTAGGCAAGGAAGTACGGCACCTAATAAGTCCGAGCATGGACGACGAAAAGCGTGGTGACCAGAGGGAGTAGCTGAAACAGGTGAATGGCCAGCGAGACCACGGCGAGGGACAGGCTGGTGTCAGGAACGTAGTAGGGATGGCAACCTCGGTCGCAGGATACGAATAGACTCTGCCTGCCGAGACGGGATAGTGGACGCGACAAAGCCGCGCTGCAAACTCCCCATTACCAAGGCGCGAAGCAAGATAGCCAGTAGATATTCAACAGATTGAAACACGCAGCGATGCGTATCCCTGCTGAGATGGGCGCGGCAGGCTGAAGATTAACGCCCGTTGAAGGTCACATTTATGGCTAAGAAAGAAACGCCGACAGTCCCTACTGTCGGTGAGGCGGAAGTAAAGCAGAACGATGTCCAGCAGATCATTAATTCGCTGCCCCCGGAGGTTAAGCAGGCCGTGGTGGTTGAGGATTTGCAGAATGTCTTGGAGCGCGAAGCCGCGAAGGGATTGAAAACACCTGATCCCGACGAGGTTGAGCATTACGACGAAGTCGCTCCCGACGAAGCGCAAGCGGCACTGATTGCCCGTGTGCTTGAAGGCGGGAAGGAATTCAAGGTGCTGCACGAAAAGCTGACGGTGCTGTTTGATCGCATCCGCCCAGACGTGCAGGAATTGAAGGACAATGTGTTCAAAGTCCGCCGAGGTTCCGCTGGTGAGGAAGTCCTCATCGGCGACACCGTGATGGACTGGGAGACGTTCTGCTTCCACTGCTTCGGTGTTGGCACCAAGCGCATCAATCAGCTTCTTGAAATCGCGGACAAGGAACACGGGACGACTGTGAAGCAGTCGCCCAAGGTTCACTTGACCAAGGACGATTATCAAAAGGCGATGGACGAGAAATACGCGGAGGGATTGGCTGCGGCCAAGGCGGCGAACGAAGCCGACGACGAGTCCGTGGTCCCCGATCTTGTCCAAAAGCTGGAACAAACTCTGACTCATGCGACTACGGTCGCCGACAAGAGCTACGAGTATTTCCACCAATTCAAGGACGAGCCTGAGACGTATGCGATGGAACTGTCCGCCATGCTGATCGAGCACGGTCTTGAATTCACCACCATAGAACGCATCACGAAGCTAATGCTGAAGGATGCCAAGAAAACTCTTTGTGATTTCGCCGTAAAGGCGGTCGCAGCATAAGCAGAGTGAGCGGTAGCAATGCCGCTTAATGCTGGAGGTCGGGTCACAACCCCCGATAGGCAGAGCAGAAGGAGAAAAGGTCACATGAGCAAGATAAAAGGGTTTTACCACGAGGAAATAAGCGCGACGATGCCAGTTCCCCCGCGAGCAGCGGGAAAGGTGCCGCCGCGACCGGTGACACCGATGAAGGATGTTGAAGACTTCTTTGAGGAGTTCTTGAACGCCATAGGCAAGGCGGCAAGCGAATGACCTGCGATTACTGTCACGGAATGTTCGCGCTGTATTGGACGACCGCATATTACGGTAATGAGACGTGGCACTTTTGCTGCATGGATCATTACTGGATAGCGAAAGACCAATGGCGCGAGGAGCAGCAACGCAAATCACAGCCGCTCAAGGCAGCGGCAAAGGCGGGAGTATGAACAAGACGGAGAACAACGCACGCCGCTTGATGTGGGAGATTGAATCTCTCATCAAGCGGTCGGGCATCAACGCAACAGTGGAAGGCTGCGGCAACGGGATATGTCAGCCAGTGGAACCAGTCCACACGCCGAACAGCAAGACAACTTACGGATATGACCGCTGGACTTTCACAGTGGCGGTCAAGGGAGAATAGATGAAGAACCACACGATTTACAAAGCGACGCACTCGTACACGCAGGGGAGCAAGCCGCGAAAGCTGCTCCCCTACTACGTCATATTGGAGGACTTCAAAGCCCCGGACAGCGCGTGCGGAGTCGGTCACCGATTCGTCGGCGGCTGGACAGAGGAGTGGATGCGCGACCTGATCTTTGACGCGATGGTCGCCAACAAGCAGTGCAGCCACAGCAAGCGTAAGCCGCGCCTGCGCAGACCCACAGCCAAAGAAACCAAATGGTTCAATGGGGACGTGATTTGCCCAGTATGCGAATCACGTTGCTCTGAAGTGGACGGCAAGATAGGCGACCACATCACGTGTCCGGGGAAGAAAGGCTACGAGAGCCATGTTGTCCGCGTCATGGATGGCCTAACGATCACAGGCGAACATTGGACATGCGATTACTGTTCAGGCAGCGGGATGCCATGCTTGGGAACGAGAGGCAGAAAGGAAATCGGCTTCGCGCAAGAATGGACGATCACCGATTGGCTAAAGCGCGAGCATCCCGAAGTCCTCGCCAGATACGAAGCGGCGGGGCTGTTCTTTGACGACCCATACGATCCCGTTGCCGTGTGGCTCCCGCTCGCGGAGACGCCATGCAAGGGATGGTCGTCAATGTCCTGCCATGAGAAGCACAAATACGGTCAGTCGGTCGGATGCGAATATTGCATTGTGAAAGACTCGGCGCGTAGCTGCCCGCTGCATGGCTGGCCTGAGAAGTCAAAGGCCCGGTACTACGAGATGTTTCCAGAGGAGAGAAAAGCATGAAGATAGAACAAGCAACACCGAACGAAAGAGCACTGAAGGGACTGGGGCTGGGCGACCTGCTCCGTCATTTCAAGGTAACCAGCGACAACGGCAACGAGTATTACACAGCAGTGCTGTCGCGTGCGGAAGATCGCACTGGTCGTTTTCGCACCACATGCACATGTTGGGATGGGTTCATGGGCTTTGCCGATGCTGACCGCGCCCCGGTGTGCAAGCACGCCGGGGCGGTAATCGGGCTGATGCATGTTGAGAAGCAAGCCGAGGCAGCCAAATACGCCTTAGAGATCGCGACCATAGCATCCAAGGAAGTAGCATGACCGAAAAGGAACGCAGTCTGATCAAACCGTCCTTATTGGATGTCAAGCAGATGATGGAGGGGCGTGTTCCCCGCAAGACCATTTCGGAGCTTACGGGCTACAGCCTGACTCAACTGTGCTATTTCGCACTTGCTTGGGGCATTCCGTCCTATGGCAAGGCAGGACCGAAGCGAAAAGACTCCGATCCAGTATCTAGCTAAAGACAAGCAGTACCCAATAGCAGGATAGTCCACATGCCCCAGCGAAAGCTGGGGCTTTTCTCTCCCGTAGATTTCCCCCGCTACGGTATTTATCAGTAGGGGGTTGGGAGCGAGAGTTCTCAACAAAATCGCGGGGCTGGGTCAGTGACCTCTCCCAGCCCCGACTGCGATTCCTACGGCTCCCCAGCCGTTCCCCACAGACAAGGTCACGCGCCACAGGATGGCGAAGGTAGAGGTCATGGTAAGAGATAACGGTCTCGCATTCCGTAACGCGAGCGAAGCCAAGAGAGTTGGCAAAGAGTACAACAACAAAGGACGCCAATGCACATGGCTTCTGTCGGGCAAAGTAAAGAAACACTGCCCGAATCCAGTCACGCAAGTCCAAGCAATCCACTGCGACAAGCACCTAAAAGAAATAGCCGACGTGCGAGCCGCGCAAATCAAGAACCAAGCCGAGGCTGCCGCTGCGGTGGAGTGCGAGATCATGGCGAACCGCGCCGTGGAACTGGAAGTTCCAGACGGGCGTCATGAACTTATCCGCCACGTAGAGACGGTGACCATCAAGGTCGGAAAGGACGAGGAAGTCACGCGCCAATACCTGACCCAGATCACGGTCATCAACGCCGACGAGGCTCCGCTGGAGGAATTGAATTGGCTGTATCCCAACCGCATCCCCTCAGGTGCGGTGACTTTTTATGTGGGCAAACCGGGCAATGCCAAGTCCCTCAGCGTCACCGACCTTGTCGCACGCAAGTCATCTGGCGCGGATTTCCACGAATGCAAGAATCCTGATCCGCCGATGAAGGTGCTGCTTTATGCGGGAGAAGACCCGATCAACCAAGTGGTAGTGCCACGCCTCATGGCAGCAGGCGCGAACCTGAAGAATGTCAAGTTGCTGGACGGCAAGTCGTTCAAGGTTCTCAGCGAGGAAGGTCTCGTGATTGACAAGCGCGAGATTGACCTGTCCCAAGATATTCCCGTCATCAACCATCTCATCCACGACAACCCGGACATAGGTCTTTTGGTTTTAGACCCCGTGACTGGTGTTTTTGGCTCCAAGAACACCAACCGCGACGACGAGATGCGTCCGCTTCTGAAGGAACTCAAGGACATGTGCGAGAAGCGCAACCTCACAATCGTGATGGTTGCGCACACGAACAAAAAGACCGACGCGTCGGCAATCCACCAGATTCAGGGATGCAGCAGCATGGCAGCCTTGCCACGCGCCGCGTGGCTGTTCACGAGAGACCCAGATTCGGATGACGAGCACGCCCATGTAATGACTTGCATCAAGGGCAACTGGGCTGACAAGAAGGACGGTCTGAAGCTCTACACCAAGGCGGTGCCAGTGCCGGGCTTGAAGACCGAACATCCGATGGTTGTGTGGGGCGAGTCCACGCCGATGCAAGCCGACGACGCAAATCAGGCGTTGAAGGAAAAGCGCGAGACCAAGAACGACAAGCGCGATCTCGCGAAGTCCATGATCCTGACGCTGATCACCAAAGCACCGATGCGTTCAACGGAAGTCTACGAAGCCCTCCGTGGAGCGGGCATCACCGACAAGACTGGAGAACGCGCCGCGCAGGATTTGACCGACGACGGGCTGATCATACGCCGCCAGAAGCCGGGGCAAAAGGGCTGGTGGATGGCGGTGCCGGAGCACGCCGACCAGTTCGAGTTCAAGGAGTACCGCCCAGACGCCAAAATGCAGGATGTGGAGGTTCTATGAGCATCGAGCGTAGGTGGACCGACGAGCAGAACCCCAATACCCCGCTGTTCGGGTTATGGGGTTGTGGTGTTCTGGGGTTCTGGGTAGGGTTAACACACATTTTAGTGGGTATGTGGGTATGTGGGGTTCTGCCTACCTCGCTGGTCAGAACCCCAGAACCCCAGAATGTCACAACCCCAACAGCAAGCATTTGGGGTTCTGGCGGGGTTCTGCTCATTACGGATTATGGTGTTAGATGGTATGGAACGCTTTTGCCAAGCCGTGAGCCTCGCGAATCGCGAAGCCGGATCGCTGCCGCTATTTGAGTCGGGTGCCTGATCCTACCAGGTGGTGGAACGCACGCGGCGGCGCAAGCGTGGACAAGGTTCAGCAACCAAAGACTCGACGCCGCATGGACCCCGGTTTGACCGATCTGTGGCGGCTGGCATAGCGGCTTCTGCGCCGTTCACCGCCGCTGACCGACATTGAACGACTTTCACAACACATATAGCAGAGAGAAAATCCGAGGGCTGCCGGAGCCAAGTTCTTTGGTTTCAATGAAGCACTCTCGATTTTGACGGAAAACCTGGGCGTGTGCGCCTTCGTGGAGGATTCTCGGAAAAATGAACGCTGGGGCTGCAATTAGAGACGCTTTACTGGTGCAGAAAATGAAGCAGTGGTTATCGCGGGCCAGATATTCGTCCACGACGAACTGCCCAAAGTGGCGAGCACGACGGAACTATTGGTTTCTCGTTCGGAAGCACCGCTCGCTCGCCGAACGCTACGGACTGCGCGAAACGGATGTGTTTTGATGGGAAAACAACGACGAACCGGAAGTGCTCGCCATCGCATTGATACCATCGCCGGAGGAGCGCAAGCGCAGGGAGCGTCTTCTCGCAAGGTTGCTGCTCCTCGCCCTTGAGATGCTGCTGAGCGAGGGTCATACAGACTTGAGCGTCAAAATCGAAACTGCGAAGGACGTAATCTTGGAATTCAAGCACACGTATCCAGAGGCGACGAACATTTGACGCGCTCCGTGCTCGTGGACTTTGGACAGCGAGCGACGACGCACTGGTTGGGATAGAAATCGAAAATGGTTCATTTGGACTACCTTTCAAAAAAGTCTGGCGGCAACGGCGTACCTTTTTCGTGTCTGTCTATGATCGCCTGCACTCTGTCGCCGTGCTTCTCGCAATACCATTTTTGCCAGATTTTGATTGAGGCTGGTTCATCGCACAGCACTTCGTCGCAGTCTGGTTCTCGGACGCCGCCATCGCAGGAACAGCCTTTGATCGGGTACTCGCAGTAGTGGTTCATACGTTTAGTTAATACTCACCCGATCTGCCATAATCTCCTGCATGTGCGGACGATACCGACTGTCACGGCGAAAGCAGATCATCGAGGAACAGTTTGACACTGCCGATTGGCAAGACGACTGGTCGCCTCGGTACAATATCGCGCCCACGCAGCCAATCCCGGTGATCCGCCAGCATCCGAAAGAGCCTGTTCGTCAGGTTTCCATGATGCGGTGGGGACTGATTCCCTCGTGGGCGAAGGACACGTCGGGCGCAGCGAGAACAATCAACGCACGGTCGGAGACGGCGGCGACGAAGCCCGCATTTCGCGATCCCCTAAAGTTCCGCAGGTGCCTCATCCCAGCAGATGCGTTCTATGAATGGAAGCGCACCGCAACAAGTAAACAACCTTACTGCTTTGAAGTGAACGACGGAGGGATGTTCGCATTTGCCGGGCTGTGGGATGGGTGGAAGAACGCGGAAGGGCAGTGGGTACGAACGTGTTCGATTTTGACGACAACACCGAATGCTGTTGCGGCGACCGTCCACGACCGAATGCCTGTGATTCTCGACCCCGACACCTACGATCTCTGGCTCGATCCGGGTCAGAGCAACGTGCACGTCGTCTCAGAACTGCTGAAGCCCTATGATGCTCACCTGATGCGATGCTACCCGGTCAGCACGCGAATCAATCACGTGGCGAACGATGATGAGGAATGCTCGCGACCTGCGGAACCCACGCAAAGTCAGGATCAGCTCTTTTCGTAGGAGAGGTCAAAAGCACGGATGACTCAGGAATGGAAGCGTACCCGACGTTATACTGCTCTGGTCGTGAAATCCTCGAAGGGGAAATGAGATGACATACAGAGTCGGTTTGTTGTTGTGCCTTGTTGCTGCGAATCTAACTCCTGCTTCTGCTCAAGTCTTGGCACTTAACCCTCGTTACACATCGCCCAACAACATTGGCTCTGACGAGGCACCCTCTATTACCTATGTCAACGGCAAAATGTACTTGGGTTGGGAAAGTCACCACAAACTTCACATTGTTGTGTCATCGGATTTGGCAGTGAGCTTTTCGCGAGATTACGACCTACAATCCGATTATGTTTCCAATCCTTCCCTCGCAAGCTATGCAGGGCGGTTGTTCGTGGCGTGGAAAGATGGAGGCGGTGACATCTGGATAAACGAAGTACACCTCGATTCCTCTGGGATGCCAACCAAGCTCGACACCAACTGCTGCAAGGCTCCGCGACAATCAAGTAGCCATCCGCCCCAACTCTTCGGAACAGATCAAGGAATGTTCATCGTCTGGAAGGGGAAAAACAATGGAAATTTGAATATAGGACAAGTATCCATTGCATGGCCGCCAACGGCAGTTGCGGCGGTTGTGAGTGATACACCAGAAAAGATGTTTCGTGATCTGGAAAATCAAATATCGCACGCTGTAATGACAAAAGACGCTTCCGCAATGAACAACCTTTTCTCAACCGCCTACACCAGCGTGGGTGTCTCCGGACGCATAAGGTCGAGGGCAGAAGTAATCGACGCCTATACTAGCGGCCGGCTGGTTATCACGAAAGCTGAGACTGGCAAGATAGGCGTTCGGCAATACGGTGATTTCGCCGTTGTAGTCGGTGAAATCACCGTATCAGGCAAAGAAGGAAGCCGGGACATTAGCGGGCGATATGCCTTCACACGGGTCTACAAGCGAGACGCCGGAAAGTGGCCCGCTGTCTCGTTTCAAGCGACACCTGTGAAATAGCCGTGCGAAGAAGCGTCTACCACTTGCAGCCGATATAGCCAAAATGTTCCCGCCCGTCGTTGAGGAATACTTGGGGAAGTCCTGTGCGCGTATAGTACCAAGCTCTTAAGGTTTGGAATCCCGCAGCCTCGAATGCCTCAACGAGGGGTGAGCCATCGAGGTAGTTCATGAACTCTGGCGTGGCTGACCTGAAATCTGGAAGCACAAACTCTCGCGCACGATCCGTCTCTCCCGCCCACCTGACGCCCTTGCTCCGGCGTTCCTCGAACTGAGGCAACAACCGCTTAATGTGTCCCGCGTAGATTGTGCCGACCTGAATGAAGACCTTACCGCCGCATCTTAGCCACGAATGCATGCGTGTAGCTCCAGCAACGATCTCCTCCCCAGGGAGGAAATGAAGAACGTTGGAGCAATGGATTGAGTCCAGTCCTGTGAAAGCGAGGTCGCCGGGAAAACGACCAACGACGGTTTCGAGATGATCTTCGTAGCCTAAGTCGCTGGCTTCCTTTCGAATTGCATCGAGATGGCTCGTCTCAATGTCGTTTGCGATAACTCTAGCACCGCCCTTCAGGGCGGGAATTGTTGCGACTCCGAAGCCAGCACCAATGTCGAGGACGCACAGAGGTTTCTGACTGTCGCGAATAAAGTCGAGCCACTCACACGTGATCTGGTTGGGTACGGTAGAAGTCCACCCAACTCCATTGTGTGTATGAACAATGTCGTACTCGCTCATCTGGGCGCGTCCTCTTTCGACTCTAATCTTAGATAGCACTGGCAAATCTCCACACTCGGCGACCAGATAGGGTGTCCCGCTCTCGCGGACGTAAATAGAAACCTTGTGCCGCAAGTGCATGTCTCCTGCTCTTCGCATTCACGCATGTGCCAATGATGGCCCGCGCATCCAAACCTCTAGCCTCCTGAATTCTTCTTTGGTCGAGTTGGTTCCCAATGCCTCGACCTCGGTGACTCTTTAGAGCCACGAGTCGATTGATGCTCGCAATCGGCTCAGGAATCTCAAGTCCAACGAACAATTCGGCATCGGGAGCTTCCGCCAGATTCCCGTGGAGGCAGAGTCGGGCGGCTCCAACGAGCCGACTTCCATCGAATACACCCCATTGCATCGCGTGGTCATCATGTGAGTCTGCAATCGTTCCCGCCTCTGGTTTAGTCAGTTCGACGCCCTCAGCAGACCAAACCTCGTATCATAGGCGTTGGCAAGCGGCGATCTCGCTCGCCGCGCACTATCGTCGTATCTCCATACTCGCCCCTTACATTGCAATGCTGACCCCGTTCATAAATGGAGAACCATCACTGGTAGCCAAAGATTGTCCACATAAATGCTCCTGCACTTGCCGGACGTCAGTGAGAACCCCGCCTCCCCAAGTGCCCGGACGCGGTAATCCCCAGTAGGCGCAGCTACGATACACGCTGCACCCATCATTCGAGCCGCTTCGATCCTATGGGAATCCAGAGACCTAGCGAGTTTACTCCCGCGAACACACTGATCGACAACAAGGCGGTTGATGGACGCCACTGGGGACGGAACTTGGAGTTGGCTGTAGAAGTCAGCCTCAGGGATATCTTGTGGGTCGTGATGCACGCACATTCTCGCAGACGCGACGAGATTTCCCGTGTTCGATAAGACTCCCCAGTGTCGCGCGTGGGAGTCATGTTCGTCACGGATTAAGCCTTCTTTCTGGAAATTCTTAGCAAGCTGTACCTCTTTCGACCAAACTCTGTACCGGAGCGCGTAGCTCAGCGGCACAAGGTCGGTGTCTGTTATTTCTTGAACTCGAAAACCTTCCACGGCCCCGCTCCCGTCCGGTGTTGTTCCCCATTTCGACCTTCCACAAGCAGCATCGGATATGCGAGTGGCGCGGTCACAGGACATGAACTTCTCTTGAAAGGAAAACAGAGAAACCCACAATAGGTAGGTGGATTTTATAGAGTTAGCAGGTGTCCGGCAACACTCACCGTTGCGAATTTCATAGCAAGGCGGGACGTGTCCGACATTTGTTGTGCTTTGCCACTTTTTTGTGGCAACAGACTGGGGCCTACACGTTCAGCAGCCCCAGCCATACCCATCCTCAGGAAGTCCGTCGCCCCATAATTAGAAGGAAATTGAGAGAACACGTAAATGCCCTTCCCCCAAAGGCAGCAAGCGCACGACTCGTGCATCCCTGAACGAGGCAGTAACTCTGAAATATCTTTGGTAAGGCTTACCATTTTCCCTCCCAATTTCTGGCCGCTGCTGCGCAAATTTGCCTATACCAATACTGGGGCGTTCGATTGACCATCTTGGAACTCATCGCAGAACAGCGGAGGCGAACGCGATCCAGCAACCCGGCAGAGCGATTTGCGGCGGCACTCCTCATCCCCGGCGTGCTGGCAGAGCGACTACGCGACCTCAGTGATTTCAATCTTGGGCAACTGCTGGAGGATGAGGTCTGGTCGAATCTGAACCTGCTCGCTCCCGAATCAACTATCTGTTTAGCGGCTGTTGATCGGCTGCGCGGGCACGTGAGCCGTCCGCACAAACCTAACGAATCCGAGGGAGGAATCTAAGCTAATGAAGACAGCCGCCATTTATGTCCGCGTGAGCACCGCTGATCAGCACGTCGAAAGCCAGCTTTACGATCTGCGCGAACTTGCAGTGCAGCGTGGCTTGCAGGTTGTGCAGGAGTACCGGGACAGCGGAGTCTCAGGGAAAAGAGCAAGACGTCCGGGGCTGGACGCGCTCGTCGCGGATGCGCGGCGGAAGAAATTCTCCGTGGTGCTCGTCGCTGCATTCGACCGTGTGGCGAGGAGTGTGAAGCACTTCCTGCAAGTTATGGACGAGTTTGACAGCTTGGGGATCGTTTTCATTTCCCGACGAGAGAACATAGATACGAGCGGCCCAATGGGCAGACTCTTCCTGACGCTCATTGGCTCGATTGCCGAGCTTGAATCCGATTTGATTCGCGAACGTGTCCTCGCCGGAATGCGAAGGGCGAAGCTCGACGGGGTACGGATAGGACGCGCACCGATGAACTTGGATCGCACAGCCATCGTCCGCGACCGACTCAGCGGGATGACTTTGACGGCTGTCTCCAAAAAGTGGGGCGTTTCCCGAAGTCTCGTTTGCAAGTTGGTTAACCGGGCGAGGGCTGGTGACGAAGGCTCTGTGCTGCCGCCAGCCAATTTTGTTGATGCTGTTGAGGTTGTGCCATCGAGTTCAGTCGAGGCGCGTTGGTGACGAACTTATACCTTGGTGACCTCAGAGGTGGAAATGACTGACACCCGGAGCAACGCTGACCAGATCGGGAAGGTGTTTGCCGTCCGCAGTTGCGGGCTGCTCGAATGCCTTGTGTGCGGAGAACTATTCACGCGAAGCACCGCCCCAAGGCACGCCGAGGTGGATTGCCGTCCAGCGGTGGAGTTTTGTCTGCTTGAACCAGTCGGAAATGAGAAGTAGCAAAGTCTTTAACTTCCCCAAGAATTTCGTTCCTCCCTGATTTGGCTCAGAACGAGGAAAACATGCCTATGCAATCTACATCGCCGACCGAAACAATCGAGTGCCCGCTGTGTTCGGGCGTGGGCAAACTGAAGCGCAGCGAAATTCTGGATCGTCTTGGAGTCAAGGATTTTGCCCGCGTTGCCCAACTGTCTGCCGAAGAAGCCTTCCGTCTGTTTCAGAACAGGCACGACCGCGAGCACCAAAGCGCATGGTCGCGCTTCGAGACCGAACTCGCGAAGCGCACCGCCGAGATAAGAGAAAGTCTCAGCGGCGAACTACGCCTAGCATTGTCCGAAAAGGACAGCCTTACTCGTCGAGTGGAGGATTCATTGCGCGAGATCGGGCAGCTTCGGGAGAAGAACCAGCTATTGGAAGGCGAGATGTCGAAGGTCGCCCGCGTCGGCAAGCGTGAAGAGATGGACTTTGCCGACGAGGCACGGACATGGGCTGGCATTTGCATATCGGAGAAATTATCGCGCAACGGTGACTTCATCCTTTCCTACCGCGCTCCGAACGGTGACCCCACCGAGCCGAAAATCCTGATCGACAACAAGGACAAGTCGGTCATTGCCGAGAGCGACATCGACAAGATCGTTCGCGACGCACGGGAGCGATCCATCGGCGTCGCCGCGCTGGTCGTCCACGACGAGAGCCAGCTTCGTCTCATAGACCGGCAATCCCGGTGGGGCCGCGAAGATTCTGTGTGGGTGCTCCGAACTACACGCCAGTGGCTACCACGTGACCTCGACGTCCTGCGACCGATCTTCGAGCGGATGCGGGTTCAAGGATTCGACCTATTGGAGGGGAACGCGGTTCTTGCGGAGGAACTTCGTCGCACGTTCCCAGAGATCGACCGGATCGAGAAGGAACTAGGCAAGGCGGCGAAGGCGATCCAGTCGGTGTCGGGGCTGGTCGTGCGTTATCGGGAGCGGCTGCGCGATCTATGCGAGACCGCTGCGAGCACGAGGATCGCTCCAAAACCAGAGCATGACGGCAGCCTCACTGCGGCGGGCAGGCAATAACAGAACCGGAGGAAACAATGGAAATCCTAAAGAGCCTTTTCCGCAGCATCGTTCGGTTGGTCGCTATTAACATCGCGTTGATTCTGTTCTTCGCCTCGGCTCCCCTTCTCTACGTGACCGTGCCGTTTTGGTTTCTTTTGCGTGTCGCGAAGCTGGAAGTCATCTCCGACATGCTGACTATCTATTTGTTCTGCGCTCCGTTCGTTTGCGCGTTCTGGATGACCATCGTGTGTCATTGGCAAACGGTTCAGAAAGCAAGGCGTGCTGGCGTTAGAGATTGGCGCGAAGCAGAGGGCGGAATGGGTTGTACGGTAGCAAAGTCATTTGGGTTTTGGTTTCTCGGATTTTTCGGCACCATTGCAGCACTTTTTGTTTTCTGTCACTTTGCTCATCCGCTGATTTACACAGCTAGAGGTCGGCTGGAGTTTTTCGCGCTGGCACCGTTCGCGGTGTTTGCGCCTGTTTGGTTGGTGCTGTTGCGCCGCTGGATGCGGAGCAGGAAACGTGAGGACTTCATCAGCGGGGCGAAGGGCGACCGCGAACTGCGTGAAAAGTTGCATGCGATCTCGCTCCAAGCCAAGAGCATGCGCGGCCAGAACGCGCACTGACTGACCCGTAACGAGAGGGAAGGAAAATTGATGGACTATTTCCACGTGTTCGTGCTCACGACCCTGTCTCTCGACAAGAATGGAGATGTCAAGAGCCGGAATGTCGCTGCGACGTTTGACCTCTTCGAAGCGGAGGATCACAGAAACAGAGGCGTCGAGCACGAATACGACGTTTTTGTTGTGGCGGGCGACTGGCGCGAGGATGCCGAACAATCGAATTCGGTTACAAGTCCTCCGCGACCTTCGAGAAATAGTGCGTCGCAGAGGCAGGAGGATCAGTGAATATTCACGAACTTGCTCGATATTACCTGTCGCAAAAACAGACCGTAAGAGCGGCCGGCTTGATGATCAAGCTGGTCGAAACGGAACCGACGCCTGAGAACTTGACGCTGCTGGCGGACATTTATTTGCAGCAGGGGTTGTTTGATCACGCGGCAGAACTTTATCTGCGCGTCGTGAAAATGGGGCTGAAGCGAAACCACTGAGTCACAGGGAGGCGCAGGGATGGGCAACAGACTGAGCAAATCAAAGTTTGTGGCGGGATGCCAATGTCAGAAGCGGCTTTGGTTTCAAGTTCACGAACCGGAACTCGCGGAGCAGCCCGATGCTGCCGCACAGGCGATTATCGAGCAAGGACACGAGGTCGGCAGGCTTGCCCGGTTGCTTTTTCCCGGTGGAGTAGAAGTCTGCGAGCGCAGTCTCGATCAAGCGATTCGCGCAACGCGAGAGTTGGTCGCAGACCCAGAAATCCCTGCGATCTTTGAAGCCGTGTTCGAACACGGCGGCGTGCTCGTGAAGGTAGACGTCTTGGATCGGTGTCGGGACGGTCGCTGGCGTCTGATTGAGGTCAAGTCCACGACCGACGTTAAGGATCACCATTACGAGGATGTCGCGATCCAGTACCGCGTCGTTTCATGCTCCGGCGTGGATGTGGCTTCGGTTTGCTTGGCTCATGTCAATCGTGCGTTCGCGTTCGATGGGCAGAACATTGACGCGAAGCGGTTCTTCAGGATCAGAAAGCTCACACGCCGCGTGAAGAGATTGCAGCCGAAGCTGACATTCCAGCTACGCTCGGAGTTCACCGTCCTCAGCATGCCGCAGCCGCCCGACATTGCGCCCGGTCGGCATTGCACCGACCCGATCACCTGCGAGTTCTTCGACCACTGCAATCCGCCGCGCCCGGATGACCACATCGGCTACCTGCCGAGAATTCACGCGAGTGCGATGGAAGAACTGGAGGAACTAGGGATCACCTCCATCCGTGAAATCCCTGATGACTTCGAGTTGAGCGAAATTCAGCGGCGTGCGGCTACGTGCGTGCAGACGGGGGAGCCGTGGTTCAGCCCTGAACTCCGTGACGTGTTGGGTGGGTTGGCATACCCGTTGTACTTCGCAGATTTTGAAACGGTGAATCGGGCACTTCCACCGCTCGCAGGAATGCGTCCTTATGACCACTTACCTTTTCAGTGGTCGGTGCATGTGCAGCGACAACCGGGCGCGGAGCCAGAGCACTATGAGTTTCTTGCCGCAGACGCCAGCGATCCGCGCCATGAGTTCATCACGTCTCTCTGCACTGCGCTAGGTGATAACGGCAGCATCGTCGTGTATTCGTCATTCGAATCACAGAGGCTCTCAGAGCTTGCGTCTTGGTTTCCCGAATTTGCGGATCGAATCAATGCGATCCAAGCCCGCCTGTTCGATCTGCTGCCCGTAGTGCGGGAGCACACGTATCACCCGGCATACGCAGGCTCGTACTCGATCAAATCCGTGTTACCCGCTCTCGTGCCGGAGATGAGCTACGAGGACATGGAGGTCGCGGACGGTCAGGCTGCCGGGGTTGCTTGGGAGTCGCTGGTGCGTGGCGGCTGGGGTCGTGGCGAGTGCGACAGAATCAGGCAGGCTCTGATGGACTATTGTGGGCTGGACACGCTGGCGATGGTTAAACTTTTGGACAAACTGCGAATTCTCGCGGGCTAGGTATGCTTACTTTCCCCTTCTGATGTCGATCTCCCGCTGTATGGCTCTGTCGAGCACGATGGCGAGTTGCTCGACGGAATCCTCAAATTTCGTGAGCTTCGAATCTAAGTCCTGATACGCATATAGCAGCGAGGATACGTTCTTCACAGTCTTTAATGTGGTTGTCGATTTCAGTTTCTTTAGCAGATTCACAGAACAGACGGGTACAAAGTCCGCAAGTTCCTTTTCCATTTTTCTTTTTGCAGATTTCTGTGCAGCCCGGTACTTTCTGGCATCTACGGATTTCGTGTCACCCGCAACAATCCGGTAGTTCAGTTCGCGAAGTTTCTCTGAGAATTGTTCATGTGGGTGAGCTTCTGAGAATTCTGCTCGCTTTAGTCCCTCGTCAAGATCGGCATCGTCATCAATCTCTAGTTTCTTGATTTCCCGCTCGATTTCTTCGACTCGTGAAGTGAAGTCGTTTTGGAACGCCTCCTTAGCCTCTTCGAAAGTAATCGTAATGCCTTCCATTAGTTTTGCCGCGATTGAGGTGCTTACTCCCCTGAAGCTTATAAAATCGGTACGCAGCCCGTACTTCGACAACCACTGTTCGGGCGCAAATCCGCCAGACGATACCCCGTTGTCGTAGTAAGACCTAAACAGACTGGAGACTGCTGCGAAAAGCAGTCGTCCAAGCTCGTTGGTGACTCGTGGATTGTGGCTGTCTCGATGGTAGGCTGCATTGCGATACGAGTGACCGATCTTAAGCACTGCTGCATCTTCAGCCGACACAAAGCCGATGCCATTCAGGAGGTTCACTTTTGTTTTGAAATCCCATAAGGCTTCCGATTGCTTCGCGGGCGTGAATCGCGGACGTCGGATCATCGCGAGTTCGCTGTCGTGCTCGAACTCTTGCAAGCAACGGCGATACATCAAGGAATCTGCCACATTATCTAGAAGGATGATCGCTACCTTTGCATCGACGGGAGAGTGCCCGTCGAGTAGCCCACGAACCATCTCAAGCTGCTCGACCAAAAGTCGGAGTCTCTCACGACTTGTGTCCATCATTCCTTGCAGGACTCCTAACTTGGACTCGATTGGGACTTACTCGATCTCGATCTTCACAGTTTCGCTGAGATTTAGGTCGCGCAGGATTTGCATTAGTTCCTGCTGGAATCCTTGAGCCGTGTCGCTCTCCACTTGAACCGAGACATAGAGCTTCATGACCAGTTCGTTCCCAGTTTTCAGTTTGGGTATGAGCGTTCGACCAAGGCGATTCCATACCTCGGTCGGAATCTCGCCGCGAATCGTGAGCGTCCTTTCGCGTGCTGCTACGGCAACAGCCTCGGTTTTAGGCGGTGTGAACAAGGGGCCGGCACCAGTTTCGGTGTCGCCTTCAGTCGTCGCTCCCGGCGTCTCCGACACTACCTCGACAGCGGGCACTCCTGACTTGAGTTCCTGTGCTCTTTTTGGGAGTAGCAGGTACACATCGGAATCGAAGCTGATCTCCTCCTGCGGCACTAGCTCTCGGAACCACACCCGCGAATATCCGTCGCCCTTCGCGCCCGATGCGTAGCCGAAGTCGCCGTTCATGACGAAGCCCGGCAGCTTCGCCTTCAGGTAGCTGTCCGGCTCCAGCAGTCGTTCCAGCGTGCCGTTCAGGAATGCCTGCCGTAGAGCGGAGACAGGCCACGCGCCCGACTTTTTGAAGGGTTCCGCCCATCTGCGCTCCAAATATCCTGCACCCGGCGATTCGTTGAGCAATGCCCGCGACTTGAGCGTCGTAATTACCCGACCCGTGAGGGTCTCTCCGGCATTCGCGTGCCCTGCGCCCAAGTCGATCACCGTGATCCCTGACTCCGACTTTGCATCGTACAAAGCGATGTAGCGGTATCCAGCCCACACCTCGTCTTGTGCCGCATCCTCCGCGTCCCGAAGGCGAGCCTTGATCTCCTCGCTGTCGGACTTGTCGAACTCACCCGGAAGAGTCCCATCGATGTAGTCACGGTTCACGTTGCGCCACGCCAGCAAAATCTCGATCTTGTTACGCAACTCGCGGCCCGGTTTGCGAATGCACCAGATTAACGAGCCGGGATATAGGCGCGGAGAGTTTCCTCGATTTCGCGTCCAGTCCAATATCGTCTGCTTGAGTGAGCCGTCCTCTGACCATTCCTGCGCCGGAGAAAGCACGACGAGCGAAAGCCTTGTGGTGTCTTGTACCGCCGCACCGTCCTCTGGGAATGCAATGACCGGGAGAGCCTTTCCTTTTAGGAACTCGTTCTCCACGATCTTCCGGGTCTCGGCGAGAACCTCGTCTTCATCCAGAGAAGCGCGGCGGTCGTTGACTACCTTCTTCAGCGTCGGTTTGAACCCAAACTGGTAGCCATCGGTGCCCTTACGACGGATGAAGAATCCGCGAGACTCCATCTGGTTTGCGGCTGTGTCGATGGAGGTAGTCTCGATGCCGGGCTCGCCAAGCGCGAATCGAAGTTCAGGGAGGTGTGCGCTTTTGTCTGTTTGTCCGCCCGACGACTCGAACAGAATCGCAGTCGCTACTCGCCGATGAATATCTCGAAGGAGACCCGACGTGTCGGCGTCCAGAGCTTGGGCGTGGTTATTCTGTCCAGCGATGTCAGCGTCGATTGCGCCTTGCAGTCTGGCTTCGCCAAGCTGCCCCAACAGTGCGGCTCGAAAACTTGCCCAGTCCAGTGGGGCGGAACCGAGCGTGATCAGGGCTTCGTTCCTCGCCTTCGTGTGCGCGTCCTTGTACACGTAGGAAATCCATTGCGCGAACATCGCCAGTGCGCCACGTGTCTGTTGGAACTGACGCAGGGCTTGCCACTTGCGATGGAAAACCGAGAGGGTCGCGGGATGGAAGGGATAGCAAGCCTCGAACCGCGTTCGTAGGAACTCCCGCGCCTTCGCATCCGTCGCCGCGCTATCGACCGCAGTCCACTCAGGCGGAAGTTGGTTGCGGCGTTCGAAGCACCAGTCCGCATACGCTTTCGCGACCGACTTGCGGACTTTCTCTGAACCTATGTCCTCAAAAAGGCGTTTTCGGACGACCTCGCTGATCTCTGCTTCGTCATTGGCGATTAGGTCTTTCGCTACGCGGCGGACAACCTTGTTGATCTTCTCCTGCCACTGGAGGTCGTAGTCAGACATCTCCACTTGACTGCGGGGCAGGCTGATCACCGCAGCCGACCGTTCTGTCCCGATCATGGCAACGGTCAAGTTCTGAATGAAAGCGTGGAACTTGTCGGCGTCCGAGCCGCGATAGCGATTGATGTAGTTCAGAACCTCATCGCAGAGGATCAGTACCGACCCACCAGCTACCTCGACCAGCTTGGCAATTGCTGTCGTACCCGGAGGAATCTCTTTTGCGGACGTTCCGAGGACTGCCACTCCCTTGTCCCCGGCAAGCTGATGGGCTACGTCGATCCACGGCGTCTCGCGCCCTTCTGCTGGGTCCCAAGCATTTCCGACGAACACAGCGACCTTAGCAGTCGGGACGTCGGTTAACCCGGCGTCGGACAACAGTTGGGCGACACCCGGATCGTTCTTCGCCCCGCTTCCGTGCTTTGCCAGATGGTAGAGTGCCGTCAGCGTGTGGGTCTTGCCGCCGCCAAACTGCGTGACCAGCGTCATGACAGGCGCAGAATTGTCGGTTCGCCCCGCCAATCTGCGCAAGACCATGCCCATGTGTTCACGCAGGGCGCGGGTGAAGCAGGTGCGCGAAAAGAATTTCGCCGGGTCGCGGTAGTCTTCGGGACCTTTGTTGGCAGCGACCTGCTCAAGAGCAATCGCGAATTCATCGGGATTGAAGGATCGCCCTTCGCGCACTTCGGCGCGGGGCACCGTATTTTTGTACCAAGGTTCCATGTGTCCTCAAATTAGGCAGCGCAAGAAACCTTACATTTGGTTGCGCCACATCACTGCTTGCTTCTAGTTGTAGCAGCCTCAAGCCATGCCTGAAGGCGATACTGCACGTCGGGAGTGCTCGCTTTCCGCCATTCCGTCCAGCATCGACCATCCCAGTCCCCCAATAAATATTGGGGTTCGACAAAAACGGGTGCGAGAATTTCTTCATGCAGTGACCACAGCCCCGTTCGCGCAAAATATTGGTACAGGTTAGCGCGTCGTGACTTTGCTTCCTCTTCTATACTCTTGAAGAACACTGCCTCGGTCACCTTGTAACACTCGTCGTAATATCGCGTGAACGAATCAGTGTGAACGATTTCCAAGACCAAGTCGCGACAATGCAGCGTTGGAGACACGACCTTCTGTTGGCGAACGAGTTCTGCGAGTCTCGTAACATCTCTGGCGTCTCCGCAATAATTCTGTTCGCCATGCTCGCACACAATCTTCAAACACTCGACTGCGCTTCCCACATCTAGATCGGAAAACCTCAAATCGCGTCGGTTGGAAAGGAGCGCAGCATCGACGAACACACTCCCTACCCCGAAACCGTAGTTCATTCGGAACGAGGCGGGAGCTAAGAACACGCTGTTTGTTCGACCAAGCTCGCGGTCATAGTCGAACGAATTCGGGGCAGCCTTGCCAGCAATAAGCCCCTCAATCTTCATGTGCTCAAGCTCTTCGCGTGGGCAGAGGGTGCCATGCATCAGGGGCCATTTGCGGAGTTCCTCTGCAACCACTGGCTGCTGCAAGATGGAGCGGACATCAATCGCGATGTTCATCAATTCCTCGGAACCGCCAACAACATCGCGTCCAGCAGTCGTTTCTCCTCGCTATCCTTGGGGTATAGCCGCGAAAGTGCATTGGCGAGCCGCAGGAAGTCAAGGCCGCGCTGCGTCTCTTCTCGCAGCATCGCCCGGAGACCGTTTGTCTGCCCGCCACGCTGGAGCAACATTGCTGCATGCAGGCGATCAAGTGTGGTGACTGGCTGAGGAGTAGGGGCTTCCGCTATCTCTGTAGCTGCACGCTTGGCACCTTTGCGTCCGCGACTGCGAGCTTTGATTTCAGGGGCGGCACCGACATCTTGCATGAACGCAAAACTGTAATTGCGACTGGCTTTAACGTCCGCTTCGATTCGACGCGAGATGGCAGCAGCGTCGGCTTCACCAAATAGTTGCGACGCCCGGTCTCCAACGGGCAGCAGACGAACGATGCCTTTTTCGGTTTCGATGATTCGCCCCTCCCATTTATCGAGATGAATTCCGAGAGGTTGCGCGAAGCGACGTGCCACATCAAAGATTAGAGTGTAGCCAACTTTCTTCTTCTGGGGTTTTGCTTCATCGTCGTCTTCTTCTTCAGCCTCGTCCTCGGCATCGGATGGTTCAGCATCGGTTGAATCTGTTTCGGTCGTCTGCAATGTCCACAAGAACAACGCGGTCAGACGGGCATCTTCCTCCAGAGCACCTGCTGCTCCGTTTCGTGCTCTTGCCTCCGCTGTGCCCAGAACCTCTTCGAGTGCCAACCGACCCACCGTCTCCCATACATAGGCGAGAAACCCGCGTTTATAGGGTTCGACCGCTGATGGATCGCCGCCGAGAGGAATCTCGCGCCCTTCAGCATCTTCGACGCGACGGTATCGGCTATAGATTTCCATCGCGGGACCAATGCAGGCGAACACTAAGTCCGCGCCCTTTACGCCTTCAGCTTGTAGGCGTTCGATCCAGTCTCCCACGCGCTGAGGAAGTTCACGCAGTACATCCGTCCAGTCGCCGATAGGCGCGTCATCGGGGCGAGGACGACAAACAAGATGCACGCTTGTTGCAAGGGCAGCAGAATCGCGGGCGCGTAGGCGGTTTGCGAGTTCAGTCGCGATGGGCCATGAAGCGGTAATTACCCACCGTCCCTGAATCATGCCGGACAGCAATGCCTCCCAGCCTTCCGTCGTCTTGTGAGCAAATACGACGGCACCGATGCCATCGTCCTTCAGCGTCCTTCGCCCTTCACTGAATGCAGTAGCCATCCCTTGCTCGAAGAATTGCTTGTCCTTGTTGGGGTACCGCACGGCATCCCAGTGCGACATCTCGCACAACTCTCGGTCCTTCGGCGTCAGTCGATTCTCAGGGTCGTAAGGATCGCGGATGGTTGGGTCTTCGGCAAAGCATCTCCGAAGCCAAACAAAAAAGAAGTCAGACAGATCAGCGTAGGGAACAGCAAAGTAATAGGGAGGGTCAGTAAACCAAACGTCGCAAGAATCATCCGGCAGGGGAAATGCACAGGCGTCGGTCAGTTGAACCTGTCCGGGGTGACATCCTTCCGGCGAGCCTGCGATTACACGTGCCATAGTTTCCAGAGTCACAGCGTAATCGCCCGCTTGATCGCCCAATGGATTTGGCTCTGCGAAATCCCACAGCATCGGGATTGCTTGGCGTGTAAAAAGGTGCCGAACCTGCGTCTTCGTGCTTTCCCACTGGCATAGCGCATTGAAGATGTCGGCAAAGCGACTAAATGCCAGTCCGGCGATGCGTGAAGCTGCGCTGGAATTGCGTCTGGATCGAATCTCTTTGAGGATCGTAAGCATCGTAACCATTTGCCGAGTGCTGAAAAGATCACTCCAACGTGTCATTCCATACAAAGGCACGTTGAATGTTCCGCTCATCAGCGGCAGGGCATCATCGGGAACTACGGGAAGTCCGTCAGGGAAGGTTATCGAATTCTTCAGTTCCTCCAGTCGCCCTTCGGCAAGCCAGACATTTCGATAGTCGGATACATTAGCGACTCGATAATCCCGCCCGTCTGTGCCACTCTTCACAATTGCAACAGCCAGCAAAGTGGCCCCACCAATTCGAGTGCCGCCCTCATCGACTCTCGCGTTCGCCCCTCCATGCTGTTTGATCAATTGCGTTCGAACTCTTTCTGGAACCATAACAACGTTGCAGCAAAGGCAAGTAGCCTTAGCACGTTTAACCGATCCACGCGGAACATCGGCGTCTTTAAGAGGCTTGAATACTTCGAAGACGGCATGCGGGGGGCTATTCTTCGGTCGCTGAACCGCGTAGCGGAGTGCTCGTTTTCCGCTGGTTTTCTTGGACAACCAAAACGACCGCACGAGTGGAACGTCAGCCCCGCATGTATCGCAAGTGATTGTTCTCGCCCACAGGTAGGCAATCGGCTTCGCGCCGTCTGGATCAAGTGGATAGAGAGGCGATAGTTCCTTCTCGGCGACCGCCCTAATCTCGGCACCGAGCTTCCGTAGATCATCCGCCAGCGCGGTGCCCCCACGGGGGACGTCCTGCAAGATCGTCTTGAGGATTGTGCATGCAACCGGATTTAAGTCGCCAGCGAATGTGTCACAACCTATGCGCAGAGCTTCGAGCGGTATCGAACCACCTCCGGAGAACGGATCAACGATCAGTGGCGGGTCTTCGCCTTGCGCCGCCCTGACCAACCCGCGTGCCGATTCCAGAAATACAGGACTGGTAGAGTTATCCCAATTGGCGAAGTCCCCGATGAAGCGGAGCAGTTCTCTGCGAAGGTCGATGTCATCCGCCCCGACCGTGCCTTGTACCCGTGGCAGAATGTTGCGAGCACGTTGCTTGAACTCCTCCGGACAGTCCGCGTCGCATGGATCGGGCAGCAAAAGAGCCATCAGCATAGCTCGACATGCAGCCAATGGTCGCCTCGCCCACCACAAGTGGAGTGTGCTGGGATGCCCGTAGCGGACCGACTTTTCCTTTGCCGCGTGTCGGCTGACTACGGCGATTGGAAAGTCAACTTCAGCGAGCCGCTTGCATTCCTTTGGAATCATCGCGCCCTACGCATAAGGAATTTGCCCTTTTAGCAAGGCTCCTTTGTCAGCCCAGTCTATGAACGCCCAGATCAACCAGTCGATGATCTTCTCATCCGTGTGCTGTTTAGGTTTGAATCGTTTCCTAAAATCATCAATCGCTGGTTTCAGCAGGTTGTGCGTCAGAACACGCGAGTATTCGTTCTTTAGAAAGTCGTAGAACCCGACATATCCCGCAATGCGCACTGATGAGGGCAGGCTGGATGACGGCTCTTGGAAAAGATAGAAGCGCGCAACGCGCACGTCATATATTGGTAGATGTGGATCAGCAGTGTGACACAGCTTTGTTGGAAAAGAGAATTGTAGGGTTTGAATTATTTGCTGAGTTCCCTTCTTTTTCCTCGTTGAAAAGGGCAAAAGGCTTGTACACAACTGCCCGATGTCCGCAGGCTGAGCGCAGGCTGTCTTGAGGGCTTGGAAGTACGGCGGGTAAAAGCCTATCCCCACCCCGCGCATTACCCAAAAACGCCTATATCTTCCCTCGAAGTCTGCGAGCCACGGCTGTTGCTTGACATCTTGAATCAGCGATTCGTAGATACTGAGGGCTTTTTCTTTCTTGTCTTCTTGGTCGATTACGTCGAGAATCGCCTGCCGATTGTTACAGATTATTGAGTACATGAGGTCGTTCCACGCGGTTAGCATTTGCCCCCGCTGTCCAACCCCGTGGAAGCGCGTGAGATGTCGCTCAGCGTCAGATAATAGTGCTCAATCTTCCTGACCTCGATCCACGGCATTCTTGCCGGGTTCAGGATCGGCTCGTTCAGCAACGGCGACGGACTCTTGCAATTGGAAACGACGTAAAGCCAGAAGCAATCAGGTCTATCCTCAGCGACACGCTTTTCGTTCGGGGTCAGACAAACTGTTCCAGTGTGTGCGCCGATACCCTTTACTTCGATCAGCCGCAACTCTCCCGACTGAGGATTCATGCTGGTGAGGTCATAGCCGAGGTTCTTCTCATGGACATCAGTGACGACACGTCCCTGCTGTTTCTCATACTCGGCGACAACTCGCATCGCTGTCGCCTCGGTTTCGGGATCAGGGCGCAGGTTGGCGATGTCGGGACGGTCGCGGTCGGGGTGCGGCAGGATAATGATGCTTGTGAGCCGATCCACCGCCTGCAACGTGAGCGACCGCTGCCGCTCCATCTCCTGCCTGCGCGTCTCGCGTCTTTGCAGGAGGACAGAGTGACGGTCTTCAGCTTGCTTCAGATTACCAGCAGCACCCTCGACGCCGCGTTCAGCCTCGCCCTCCCAACGTCCGATTGATGCGTCTTCCTTCGAGATCAGTTCGGTCAGAGACATCTCGATGTGAGCGGCGACCCGCTCGACTTCGGCAACACGCTCTTTGCGCACATCTTCCAAGAACGGAAGCAGCGCGTTCTTTTGAAGCCACGTTGCCGAGTCTTGTGCTGAAGCCAAGTCGGGTAGGTTCTTGGGCAGCGGGGCTGGTTGGAGATTGCCTAGAACCGTGGGGCCGGAGAGTCGAGACGTACCGTCGCTGTCGATTTCAACAGCGAACAGCCGCTCATGGACGACGTGACCCAGCCCATCGACGATGCGGGCGCGGTAGAAATCAACCCGCGTAGGACTGCCCACCTCCAGCGATGTGAAGCATGCTCCTTGAGCAAGGGCATCTCGCGAACTGGCGACGGCGTGTCTCCGCAGAGCCTCGAAGAGCGGGTGCCCCGGCGTGACCCACTCTAGGTTGTTAGTGTCGGCGACCTCGCGATCTGTCGAGAATCGCGGATACCTCGCCGCAATCGGCTGGCACTTCCAGTCTGGTTGCTTCTCATATTGCCGAAGTGCCTGCGGAGTCGCCGTGGGTTCGAAGGTGTACGGCAAGGTAGCGAACGTCTTGAGGGTCAAAGGCACCAACGGAGCCGAGTCCTTAATGAAACGGGCAATGGTCTCCGGCACAACACGACGCTCCTGCGCACGCGCTTTGCGCTCGATCAGCATTTCGAGATTTAGTTTTTTTGTGGCAAGTCCTTCGAGCGCGTTCTGGCAGATGGCTCGGAAGTGATCCTCCTTCACGTCACGCAGCAGGCGTTCCTCTAGATCAGCATTTCCGATCTTGCCCGCGTAGTAGTCACGCAGGATGCGCTCGATTTCATTAGGAGGAAGAATCTCGCCCACAACATTGAAGACTGAATCGCTTTCTAGGGCATCACGAATCTCTTGCAGCTTGTCGAGGAGCTTTTGAAGTACATGACCTTCGATGGTGTTCGTCGCCACGAAGTTGAAGATCAGGCAGTCTTTCGTCTGGAGGTAGCGATGAATTCTCCCCATTCTCTGCTCCAGACGATTCGGGTTCCACGGAATGTCATAGTTAAACAGAATGTTGCAGCACTGGAGGTTGATACCTTCTCCGGCAGCCTCGGTCGCGACAAGAACCTGAGTCGCTCCCTCGCGGAACTGCTGTTCGGCGTGGAGCCGCGTCCCAGCCTCATCACGGGAACCGATGTGCATCCCACCGTGGATCGTGCCAACTGTGAAATTCCACTCCTTGAGCTTTTTGACGAGATAGTCGAGCGTGTCCTTGAACTCGGTGAAGATGAGAAGCCGCTGCTGCGGATTGTCGAAGAAGCCTTGCTGCTTCATGAGTTCTTGAAGCCGCGAAAGTTTCGCCTCGGTTCCTGCATTCTCGACACAGATCGCGTGCTCGACCAGCCCCTTGAGTTCCTCCACTTCTTCCTTAACTTGATCTGGATTCCGCGCCAGACTGACGGCAGCGATCATGTCTTCGAGCCGCTCGCGCTCGGAGTCTTCCATCTCATCGAGTTCTTCCATGTCGGGCAGATCGGGGGGAGCGTACCGGGCTATTTCTTGAGCTTTCTTCAGCATCTCGGTCAGACGCTTGCCGCGATTTTCGAGCGAACGCCGGAGCGAGTAGGTGCTTGAAGCCAGACGCCTCTGATACAACGCCATCAGGAAGCGGACGGCTCTTGCGCGAGGATCGTCGCCGTTTGCCGCTGCCCGATTCGACTGTGCTTTTACAAAAGCGGTCACTTCTCGATAGAGTTCGTCTTCCGCGCCGTCGATATGGAAGTCCACCGTGTGCGGGATGCGCTTCGTGAAAATCTTCTTTGCTTCCCATGTGCCGTCAGGCATGCGCTGCGGGAAGTAGACCATCGCCTCTTTCGTCCTGCGCAAGTAAAACGGTGCGTGACGTCGCTCCATCGCTTCGCGGATAGATTTCACGTCGGCGTATGCGTCTTCATCGAGGAGTTGAAGGAACAGGCTGAAGTTCGTTGGGTCGCCCTTGTGCGGTGTTGCGGTCAACAGGAGCAGGTTGTCAGAGGAATCCCGCAGGAGTTCGCCCAGCGCGTATCGAGCCGTCTTCTTGGATGGAGGCGTCCACGACATACGGTGAGCTTCATCGACGATCACCAAATCCCACCTAACCTGCTTCAACCCCGGCAGGATGTTGTCGCGCTTCGCAAGGTCGAGCGAGGTGATGACCATCGGCGTTTCGAGCCATTGGTTGATCCCGAACTGTTCGCGGATCAGGTCACCCTTCAGCACGACGAACTTTTCCTCGAACTTTTCCTTCAGTTCACGCTGCCATTGGAAGGTGAGGTTGGCGGGGCAGATGACCAGCACTCGCTCGGCGAGTCCACGCAGCTTCAGTTCACGGATCAGCAGACCAGCCATGATGGTCTTGCCCGCGCCAGCGTCATCCGCAAGAAGGAAGCGGACTCGCGCCAATTTCAGCAGATAGTCGTAGACAGCCTCAAGTTGATGCGGCAACGGGTCTACGCGGGAAATCGAGAGACCGAAATATGGGTCGAACTCGTAGGCGATGCCGAGGGAATACGCCTGAACGCCGATCCTGAGAACCTGTCCATCACCGTCGTAAGTGAAATGGGGCTTCTGGACTTGAAGTTGCTGAAGATCGGCAGAGGTGAGGGTCACCTTTCGAAAACGTTCGGTGTTGAGTCCACACAAACCCACGACCCACGTGCCCGGCCCACTCTCGCGAATGGTCTCCACGCGCATCGGTTCGCTGAACAGCGTTCCCGTTACTACTTGCCCTTCGACCAATGGCGCGGCTTGGATTTTGGCTGCGGACTCCGACATGCCTACGACGCTCCCTCAGGACACACTTGCCCGCGAAGCACGCGTGTGTAATCTGGGGAAGCACGCTTGCGCGAAGCACTTAAACCCATGATTGTACTCCGCTTGCGGATCGTTGACTGAAGGCTGAGTGCTTGGCGGACTACCTTGGGCGAGTTATCCGAGCAACGCCTTCGCGATGCTGACCCATTCCGCATCGAGTGGCTCCCGGCAAACGGATTTTCCAGCCCGCTTGTACCAATAGGACGCGTTGCCCTGATCGCCTTCTTTGCGATGAAGGTACGCGTGAACCCACGAGCCATCCTTGCCCTCGTCCTGCTGGGCGGATTCGTGCGCTCGCGTCCAATCGCGCTTAGCGTCCCCCCATAGCCCCATGAGTGCATGGGTGAGTCCGGCTGGCGGCTTGGTTGCCGTGAGGGATTGGCGGAATTCGTCCAAGGTCATCTTGAGTCTCGGCTCGGTTGTCATGCCCGTGCCAAGCGTACAATCGTACATCATGGAGCAGCGGGCGACGGTTCGACAACACTACATTCCTGCGTGTTATCTCGCCCGTTTCACGGCACAGGGCACGCGGAACTCGCCCTTTTTTGTCCACTCTCTCGACGGCACAATTCGCCAGAGCACACCGAACAGTGAAGGCTTCGAGTGTCACTACCACACCATTGATGTCGAAGGTCTAGCCCCAGATCATCTTGAAACCATCTTCCAGAAGATCGAAGGCCCGGCGTGCGCTTTGTTTAAGACTCTATCCGAAAATCCGGGTCGTTCACTCACGGAGTCTGATAAGGACACTCTCCTGATGTTTTTCTGTGTACAGGCTGCCCGACTCCCTCAGTCAAGAAAGAAATACGTCGCCTCAGTCGTCGATTGCGGACGTGCCTTCGCGGAAGAGGTAGCACATTCGACGACGTTCTTTCAGAAGGTCACCGCGATAGCGGCGAAGCACGGCATGGCGGTCGATTCCGATTCGGCCACGCATAAGAAACTGCGTGAGGCTGTGGATGGCGGTCACATTTCCCGCACCGTTGGAAAAACTGAGTCAGCAATCGGAATGTTTCGATTGGCTGAGGCAATTCTTGATGTTCTCAACGGGATGCACTACACGCTCTGGTACTCTGACGCTGCGTCGTTCGTGTGCTCTGATTATCCGGTCGGCCTGTTCTACTCGCTGTCGGCGGACAATCCGCTTGAAGACCCGTTGAGTGTCGAGACACCGAAGGTCACGCTGTTGACCTCAAGCATTTACATGCCCTTGGCTTACAACGTCGCCGTCGTATTTCATCAGGGTGAGAACGTGCCTACGGCACAACATGCCAACGAACGGATGGTGGGTATCGTTAATGCGATCACCGTTAGTCATGCACAGCGTTTCGTCTGTTCATTCGACGGAGATTTTGTCTGTGTTCTCCCGGATAAGCAGCTTGGAAATGCGAAGCAAGCTGTCGAAGCGGTCATGTCGTTCGCGTAGGATCGTGCCTTGCCGGAGGGTGATGTGCTTTGTGTGTTCGTGAACTTGCCAGAGTGGATTGAGGCTCTTGCGGCTGTGGCCATTGTAATTCTGACGCTTCTGACTTTGCTCGTGCTAAGGGACTACGCTGCTGACACGAAGACAATTGCCAAGGTGAGTCTTTCTCAAGCGGAGGATATGCAAAAGCCTTTCCTCGTCTTGTTATCAAAACCACAGGAACTCAACCGACACGGAGGAGGCTGGGCTTTGGAGAATCAGGGCTTCGGCCCCGCAATCAATATCAGGCACTCAGACCCCGGAGGAAATGAACAATTCAGGGAAAATGTCCGTGCCCTCGGTAAGGGCGATTTCTTCATCATGGAGGGCTTCAACATTGACGTGATGCGGAATCATGTCTTCACCGCTGAATACGACTCCCTAAGCGGTAAGAGGTATCGTACTCGTGTGGAATGGCGGGATGAAATTATGCGGACAGCATTTCAAGGTCCGTTATAAAGGTTGATCCAGAACGGCAGTTTGGTTCCTGCTCCATGCGTCTAAATATCTAGCAAAGGCATGAGTCAGGGATTCGACCCAATCGTCGAATTCTTTTCCGAGCACAAACGGATTCAGCAAACGCTTGTCGAAGTAGTCCGGCTGGAAATGGTAGACACCGTTCCGAAATCGCTTCAATAACTCCAGATTTGATGATGCGAGAAGGCCGTCAATCTCTGGATCGGATAACTTCAACACCTGCCAACCTTCGCAGACCACGCACAGCCCAGCGTACCAATAGCTCAGATACATGAATGCTCGCCCCGCGTCCTCGTTGTCGAAGAAAGAAGGCGTTGGGGAGAACTGTTTGCCCATTTGATGGAAGTGCTCTCGCATCTCAATACTCCAGATGAAATAGCGGTGGAGGCTGAAAATCTTAAACACTTCTGGGACTGGCGTGCTCATGGGTGCCTAGATCGAGGAGCTGTCGAGAATTTTCCAATCGGCGAGGTGCGGCCTTAGTTTGACCAGATATCCGTGTGCCGTAACATCGACAGCGTCGTCAACGTAGAACAGACGACGCTTGTTCGAGGGGTCGCGTTGTTCTTTTATCTTACCCGGCGTGCTCTTCCAGATGTCGAAGTCTGCCCTCAACCACTCGTCAAGAATTTGCGTCCGCAAAATGTAAAACTGTGGGAACTCGTCGTGACTTGCAGGGATGTCAACAAGGATCGTGAAGTCATTGACCCCGAGGTCGGGAAATATCTCTCCGTTCTCTTTGGCATTCCATTGAAACACTCGGGCGTCCGATGTCTTCGTCTTAACCCGTATACCGACCTGACGTGCATCTTTCCGAGCCAGAATGTCGAAGACTCTCGTGTTCCTCGCGGTCTGGGCGGCTGTCCAACCGCGACGGCTCAATTCAGCGAGAGCGTAGAACTCCCCAGTATTCCCCTTCATCACGCTATTCATGCCGGACTTTGTTCGTTTGGGTAGTGCATCGGAAATCTCTGACATAACCGCTCCTATTGTCACCGCACGCGTGACGAGATTTTGTGTTTGGCGAGAATCCCGACGAGAGTCTTTCCATCAAGGTGCTTCTTTCGTTTTGCCTCAGGATGTTCAGAAACCGTCACGGGTATCCACGATGCCTTCATTGCTGCGTCAGCAACGGATTCAATGGCAACCCAATGAGAATTGACATTGTTCTGCGTCTTCGCAGAGATGTCTTGCCACATGTCGCCATCGCAATTCGGCGGGAAGTGCTGTTTCACGATGCTGGAGAACTTCTGTACGTCTGACTGTCCACCTCGAAATTCGGATTTGGGAAATTTCTTCAACTGTGCCAACTGCCCAGCACGCAAGGCGAGAAGAATATCTATCCATTGCTGGTTGTCTTCCCAATAGAACGCCCATCCATCGGCAACATCTTCAACCTCGTAAATCACGATGCCTTTGGGCTGTACGTCTAAGCCGACCGCACCGGCGATGACGATGTGTCCGGCCTCATGGTAAGCGGTTTCTTCCATTGTGTTTCCAATCAGTATTCGCCCCATTCGTAGCTCCTGCTCCTCAAGATTCTATCCTCGACGGGGAGGCTTTCATGAGTTTAGTAATCAGGGACGAGGTCCGTTAACTCGCGGGTTAGACCCCTGCGGAAGCTGCGATTTGTGGGGTCGCAGCGGCTCCCAATACCCGGTCACTGCCGTGGTCACAAAGGCTGTTTTTAATATCTGAAACCCCCAGCCGACCCCGAACCCCGTTGCACAGCCAAATCGGCGTAGAATCGCCTTCCACAAGCACATGCTGAATCCGACCCAGAAGACCACGGATCGAAATCTCGCCTATCTGTTCTTACGGGTTTTCCTCGGCATCAACATAGCCGTTCATGGCGCGAGTCGCATCCACGGCGGGGTTGCGGGATTTGCGGCTGAACTGGTCTCGCAGTTTGCGAAAACGCCCTTACCCTCGCGGGTGGTGTATCTCTTCGGCGTCAGCCTCCCATTCGCCGAGGCTGTGGTCGGCGTGCTCATCTTCATTGGACTGTGGAGTCGGCTCACCTATTGTGCAGGGTTCCTGCTGATCATTGCTCTGACCTTCGGCTCTACCTTGCGGCAGGATTGGACGGCTGCGGGATGGCAACTGCTGTACGCATTCGCCTACGCAGCTTTACTGGCGTTCCGTGAGCACAACATCTACTCGGTGGACGGCGCGAGAACGAAGCCCATCGAGTAAACGCCCCGAAGAAATTGTGGTTAGCATATCGCTCGCGCTCCCGTTACAATCCCCCGCGAGGAGCACGCAAATGGCAAACTTGGCTGGTGTTGTCCAGCAGTTGCGGAAAGAGCGGGATCGGGCGGCAAGGACAGTCGAACAACTAGACGCAGCACTTGCCGCGCTCGACGGCGACTCATTCAGAGGACGAACTGGAACTAGGCGCAAGATTTCAGCAGCAGGAAGGGCGAGGATCGCGGCTGCACAGAGAGCACGTTGGGCGAAGGTGCGCAGGAATGGCGGGCACAAGCAGAACGTTGTCACCATGCCCAAGAAGAAGACGATGTCAGCCGCCGCCCGCAGGAAGATCGCAGCCGCTCAGCGAGCGCGGTGGGCGAAGGTGAAGGCCGCTCAAAAGAAGTCGGCATAGAGCGCGGTCGCTTCGGAATGGGAAAATTCTCACCAACAAAGCTACACGGAGAGTGCGAAGAGATCACCAACCCGTCCACCGCGTTTGGTCGTCGTCGTCGCAACTGGATCGACGCGCACGGTTCCTTGCAGGTCAAGGGCGTCGGCAAATTGACAACTTCGCAGAGGTCATCCGATGAAAGTTCAGGCGCGGTTTAGGCGAACAAAAAGCAAATTTGGTAGCAAATTGGTAGCAGATATGCCCAAAATCGCCTAAAAGTGCCTACTTGGAACGTTTGGAAGTCGCTGAAACCATTGATTTCGTTGATTTAACGTTCCATCAGTAGGTTGTAGGTTCGATTCCTTCCGCGCTCACCATCCTTTTCAATCACTTACCAAAGTTGGTTTTTTCAGGTGTGCCGTAAAGTGTGCCGTAACTCAATCCGGCTACGCCCGACTCGCTGGTGATGTGTCCTGGTCCAGCGCTGCGCGAACAATTTCAAGTTCGGGATGCTGGTACCGCATTGCAGTCTTGACATCCCGGTGCCCCATCGTTCGCATGACAGCTGCCAGGTTCCCGGTCGCTTCAGAATTCGCGTCCCGTAATCGTGCCTGCCGCAATAGAGGACAAGACCCTCGGGGAGGCCGGCTTTTCTTCTGGCTTCCCGAAACCTGTTCGCCATCGTCGTGAGGCGTCCGCGCTCTGCTCGCTTCGATGGGAAGACCCATCCTCCGCGTTTTGTGCCGCACGCGCTTTCGGAATAGCGTAGCGCGGGCAGGCATTCTCTAGCACCCAAAATCCGCTGACACTTGCGTCACCGCCCACGGTAGTTAGGGCACAGTCCGAGAACTTTACTAACAATCTCAAGCGGCTGCTCTTCCCCTGTTGAGTGCCGGTAGAAGAAGATTCAGAAGCGCCTGGTCTGAGAACGGGTTTTGACCAGAGATCAACTCGCGATCTTGAACGACGTAGCTCTTCCACGGTGCGAGCACACTTACGTCACCTCCCGCCGTAGTTAAGGCGAAGTCCGGGTAGAAAAGAACCTTACCGCCAATCTCAAGAGGCTCCCGCTGCTTCTCTTCCGCTGTCGAAAAGATAGTCATCTTATATCCGGAATAAATCCAGCCTTGAGCCTTTGCACGGGCTCCAGCGGCATCGCCCGTCGCCAGCGCGGCGACTACCTCCTTCGAATTCGGAGAAGCCGAGAGAAGTGAAATCGGGCCATGGCAGAGCACTGCGGTCGGCTTGGATGTTTTGTGAAAATGCCGCATCACGGTGCCGGCGTCGGGATCATCGAGAAGATCCATCATCGGACCATGGCCGCCGGGGACGAAAACAGCGTCATATTGATCGAGGCCGGATGCGACGACATCGGAGATACGAGTTGGAGTTTTGAGCCCGGTCAGGCTGTCGCAGAATTTCAGATAGTCCTGAAGCTTTGCTTCGTCCCCACCGAAGAAGTCAGGTACGGCTGAATGAACATCCATTTGCGGCGTATTGCCTTTGGGGTTGGCGAAGGTGATTTCATAGCCCTCCTGCATCAGGGCGCGAACCGGCACGGTCAACTCGTTGAGGTAGTAGCCAGCGCCGGTATAAACCTTGCCATCTTTCAAGGGCAGGCCGTGACCGCTCGAGACTAGTACCAGGATTTTTCCTCTTGCTGTCATTTTGTTCTCCTTTTTGAAATCGAATTCTGCTTCGCTGGATTATGAGCTAGCTTATCGTCGGCGGCTTCCTCCAAAGTGCGCGAGGACCGGCCGCCGCGGTTGATGTGAGTTATGCCCGGGAAATCCAAACATCAACCACGACTGATTGGCCGCCCAATGTGGGTATAGCTCAGTCATCTGATTGAACAGCATTCATTGAAGCTTTCCTTTGTAGCCCCAACTTAAATCCTGAATCGCATTCCGGCTTTGGTCAAGTGCCGTCTGACCGTCTTTGATCGCCTCATTCAGGGATAGCAGGGCCTCGTCGGGATGCCGCGCCATGAGCTTGCGGGCTGCCTGAAACTGGAACATCATTCCCTGGAAGTTCTGCAGCAGATCATCGTGCATTTTTCGTGCGATACGCATCCGCTTAATCGCGCATGTCTCCAAGGCGATGGCCTCCGCTCGCTTTTGTTTGCTCATGTCGAGGGCGAATACCACGGCCTGGGTCCGGGGCTCCTTAAAGCGCGCCACGCCCATCAGTACCGGCACGCGCATCCCGTCCTTTCGGAAAAACTCCTTTTCGAACGGCTGCACGTGTCCGATCCTTTTCACTCTTTCAACCCTTAGGTTGTCGGCGGCATGCCACTCTGGGGGCGTCAGGTCCGTCCAGCGCAGGCGGCCCGAAACCAGATCCGCCCGCTTGTATCCCAGCATGTGAAGGTACGCGTCATTGGACTCAAGGATCGGGCCCCGGATATCCACGATGTAAATTCCGATAATGCTGGCATCGATCAGGCACCGCATATTCGCTTCCCGTTCCCGAAGATCGCCGTAGAGACGTGCATTTTCGAGAGCGCTCGCTGCCAGCGATGTGACCAGTTTCAGAGTCCTGATTCGCGCGGGTGTAAAAACACCGGAGGCCGAGTCGGTTTCAAGCAGGAGTACGCCGACATGCTTGGCTCGATTGCGCTGGTTTCGATTAAACAAGGGCAGGCAAAGAATAGACCCCACTTTAGGCTGACGGCGACAAGAATCCTCAGCAAACGTTGACTGAGCGGCGGCATCGACGATGACCACGCGTTCGCGCGGGTACAGCACGTAATGAAGCACAGACGCCGGCAGCAGCGATTCACTAGCAACTTCATCACGTAGACGTACCACGATTTTCTTGGAGCGCCGTAGGGCTTCCGCCGTGACGCGGGGTTGATCGCTACGCGGCAGGATCAGCAAGCCGCGCCGGGCTCCGGTCTGTTCCAGTGCGGCGCGAAGAAATGTGCCAATCAACGCTTCTTGTACCATATCACCCTTGAGTGGTTGTGAGGCGTTTGGATTCAACAAGCAGCATTCGCAATTTGTGGATTCGCAATTTGTGCAATCAGCATGCTTCGATTTCGCCTGATGTTCAAATATGCGCGAACCGCTCGCTGTTTGGTCTCGATCCGCTCAGTGCATAAAAAAGGATGTACAAATAACAGATCAGCGGTATAAAGAACGCATGTTGGAGGCCGATACGATCGGCGATCGCACCCTGAAGCACAGGGAGAATCGCCCCCCCGACAATCGCCATGTTCAAAAGGCCAGACCCATTTCCGGTGAGCGGACCGAGTTCCGCCACGCCCAACGTGAAGATGGTAGGAAACATAATCGAGTTAAATAGACCAATAAAAAGAATGGCCGACATCGCCGTGTGCCCGCCGAGCAGCATTGAAGCTGTGATCAGTGCCCCTGCTACGATGGAACACAGAGCGAGCAGATGGCCGGGTCTGAATCGCTGCAGAAGTGGAGCTCCGAGAAAACGTCCTATCATCGCTCCTCCCCAGTAGAACGAAACGTAACCTGCCGCTGTCTTCGCAGAGAGAGACGCGATCTGCGGCAAGCCGAAGTAGTTCACCAGAAAGCTGCCGATCGAAACCTCAGCGCCGACATAGGCAAAGATTCCAATCGCGCCGAACAGGAGATTCGGGTGCTGCCAAATCGAATCTTTCAGTTTTTCTCCGGGCCTTGATCGTGCCGTGTGTATCTCCGGCAGTTTGGAGGTGCCAATCAAAACGGCCAACAACACAAGGACTACGCCAATCACGGCGTACGGCAACCGGACTGTATCCGCCTGTTGCACGCGGTAGGCATTCAGCGCCTGCGGCGCGAGCTGGGTCAACTGCTCGACCGCCAAGGGAGCGGCGCTGAGGATTAGCAGTCCTCCAATCTTCGGGCCGATCGTAGTGCCCAGCGAGTTGAACGCCTGAGTCAAATCCAGTCGGCTTGAGGCCGTTTCCGGTTTGCCGAGCAAGCCCACATAGGGATTGGCCGCGACCTGTAGCCCAGTGATTCCGCCCGCAAGAATGAGGAGTGCGGTCAGAAACAGTGCATACGAGGCGGTGGAGGCGGCAGGCAGAAACAAGAACGCTCCAACTGCCATTGTGAGCAGCCCGATTACCATCGTGCTCTGGTACCCGACACTATTGACGAACTTCGCCCACGGCACGGAAAAGAAAAAGTAGGCTGAAAAGAACGCAAGCTGAACCAACATCGCCTGCGCGTAGTTGAGGTCAAAGATTGACTTCAAGTGGGGAATGAGGATGTCGTTGAGCGAAGTCAGAAAGCCCCACATGAAGAACAAAGTTGTGACGATCGTAAGAGGGCGAGTGTAATTGGGCGCTACGACGACGATTGGTGCGCTCTCCGAGCTAACCGAACCCGGGATAAGCTCTGGTGTTGCCATTTTTGTTCACCTCGCTTGCACAGTCATTCGGATGCTGTGGTCGTTTGCTGTACCACGACATCTTCGAGACAGCAGTTTTCTGCGACTACCACCAATGTTCCATCTGCACGCCATAGGTCAACCCATCCGTTCGATTTTGAAATGGCACGCCACCTACAAAGCCGCGGAATCCATCCGACCAGTTGGCGTAGGTCAAGAACGCACGCAGCACTGGACGGCCGAAGAATTTTCTGTCGGCTCCGATTTGTGGCGCGATGGTGCACTTGCGCAACCAGCCGTCGTAAGAGCCGGGAAGATGCGTGTGATCGAACCCGCAATCACCTGTCAGCGAGAGGTGTTTGGTGAAGAAAACCTCCGGCCTTACGCCAAACGATGCCCACTGCACCCAATCGTGCTGCGGATTCCCGTCTTTGGTCCGCTGGAACACAAAGATTGGCATCACCGCAAACTTGTCATTTGGCTGAACGACCAGCTGCTCAGTGAAGAGGAGTTGTCTCGAGTAGTTGATATAGGGTGTCGGGTTGGGAATCGTCGTGCCGTTTCCCGGGCCACTGAAGTTGCTGGCCGCTCCAGTCCCGTACTGGAACATGAA
>Ga0335073_10000847_pt1 | contig 40114 bp, 40 predicted proteins | sample Lox_Sample_22_FD_207093 | JGI IMG/M metagenome (GOLD analysis project Ga0335073, IMG submission 207093) | Soil microbial communities from Loxahatchee National Wildlife Refuge, Florida, United States - Lox_Sample_2.2 | ecosystem: Environmental > Terrestrial > Soil > Wetlands | place: USA... | reverse complement strand
GAATCATTTCTTTCACGCGGGAGACGTAGATGGTGTCACCACCAACAAACCAATTGCTTATAGGCGTGTCGGTCTCGGGAACGACATCGATCCACTCATGTTCCTCGCTTTCCCGAAGACGGATTTCAACGATTCTCCGGTTCGGCGCATCACGATCGGTGATGGCCAGAATTTTGTCGTCCGTCAAACGCAGGCCGAGGCTGTAGTCAATCTTGCTGAATATGAGTTCTGGCGGTGTTGTACCGTCGAATGGTTGGAGGTAGATGTCTGTGAATGTTTTTTCGAGAAATCGATGGACGAAAAATGCAAGGCGCTTCGTACCGGAAGTGAGGCCCAGGCGGATTTTTTTGTCCTCGCCGGCAAAGAAAACTTCCCTGTCTTCCTCACGTGGCGTCCCGAAGACGTGCTGGTAGGCAGCGCGATAGAAAGGCCGATTTGCCTTGACGGCTTCGTGCACGTAATAAAAACTCCTGGTATCCGGCGCGAAGGCGAAACCGCGCAAGTAGCCGCGGGGGAGGAGGTCCGAGAGCCGATTGCGAGTTTCGATTTCTAGTAGCTCAAAGCTCCCCGTTCTCTCTCCCCCTTCCTTGATCTCGTACAGGAGCAACCGACCGTCAGGGGAAACACGAAGTGGCTTCACTGCCGTGTACTTGCCCGTTCCCCGTTCCGAGGGATCAATCAGAAGACGGTCCTCACCGTCTGCCCCTTCACGCATGTAAATGCAAGGCTGCTCTTGGGCCGGCAGGCGCTTCCTGAAAAAATAGCGGCCACCAGCGATTTGCAGGGAGTCATAGGTCTCGACGGCGAGAAATTCTCGGATGCGCTCACGAATGCGCTCGCGTCCCGGTAGGGCGTCCAGATAGGAGCGCGCATAGCGGGTTTGCTCTTCGATCCATGCGCGCGTGCGAGAAGAGTTCTGGTCTTCGAGCCAGCGATATGGGTCGGTGACGGAGACACCGTGGAAAATCTCGGTCACCGGTTCCGCAGTCGAGTGGGGCGGAGATGCCGTCAGTTGATACATTCGACCCTCCGCCGCTGAATTGAGTCGGCTTCCCGTTTCATCCGCCGGGTCAGGCTTCGCAGATAGCCTTGGAAGCCGGGGACCTTCAGGCGTTCGGGATCTCGCCAGGCATTGCTTGACACCGCATAGGCATAGACCGCGACAAGGGGCGAGAACGAATAGGCTTGCTCAATCCGCTCGGGCGATTCAACGGAGTTCCAAATGCGAGAGTAGGAGGCTCGCAACGGACTTTCGAGTGGCACAAGTTGCCGATAGTCTTTCCGGAGATGCGCAAGAAGGTACTCGAAAGTCAGGAATGGATGACCAACGTAGGCTTCGGCCCAGTCAAGGAGGGTGCAGCGCTCGGGGCCGACGATGATATTGCCGGGATTGAAGTCGCTGTGGCCCAGTGTATCGGGGATCCCAGACGCCGCCATGCACTGAAGAGCGTCCTTCAATGTCGTGCTCATGTCCGCTAACTGCTGCTGCGAGAGAATTGGCGGCGGCACTTTCGATTGCTGCCTCATTAGATCGGCCATTGCGTCAAGGAATGGGTCAACCAATTTGAGTAATGCCGCCAAGCGCAAGTCTCGGCACCCGGCATTCAAGAACTCGTCTTCTATCCCAATGGAATCGATTTGCAGATTACCGAGAGTGGTTAGGGCAGTTTGCCAGGCGGAAGGATCTTGGACATCGTTGAGAGTTATGCTACCGCCATCGGCCATGAGCCAGCCGTGCCACTCGGGTTTTGTTGCAAGGATGCTTGGAACATAATTGGGCAACGTCTGTGCCAACGCCTGCGAGATTGAGTATTCGTGAAGGTTTGGCGCGCCTACGGCCTTGAACCAGAGGGCAGTGTCCGTCGTTTCGAAGCGGATCAAACTAAACGAAGAGCTTGCATTCAGTTGTTGGAAATTGCCGGTGAGTTTGGACCTCATGGGTTCAATCTGTTGCGCAATCCAGTTGCATAGCTCGCGGAACCATCCTGGTTTGGCAAATGGACTTTCATTGCAAGTTTCAGTGGTTTGGCAGAGAGCGCTGAGGGCGTTGCCAATCCTACGGAAATCGTGTGCATTCCGAAAGGAATCAATCATCAGCGAGGGGATGGGGACCCACAAGGCGGTTGGGGGGACGGCGCCGTCCGTCCGGACGCATTCCATCACTTGAAAAAAGGTGCGGGGTGTCTCACTTGTTGGAGTCTCGCAAGGGCACGTAAAGAGGGAATAGGCATCGAGGTTTAAACGGGTTTTTACTGCGTTTCTGATTGGCTCCGCGACTCTTTGCCACCGTGGGACATCAGCGGAAGGCAATGAATGAAATGGGCCATCGGGCAGGCACAACAGTTCGGAGCCATCGCGGCGAGTGATGACGAGGCGGTACGTGTCCTGGTCGTCTTGTTGTTGTGTGTTCAAATCACCCTCCCGTGCAGGTTTATGCGCCGTTGTTTGGTGCGCGAGACTGGACAAGCCGATGCTTTTCGAGGCACTCCAGGAATTCACGAACGTCGCGTTCGACAATTTCGGGGCGAATGCGGAATTTGCGGCTGATTTCCTCGACCATCTGTGCTTGCGGACAACCACGCTCCAGCATTTCGAGGATTTTGGAGCCCACGAGATTGAGGGTGAACATTTGGCCGTGATGGATGTCGAGAATGACTGCCCCGTCACGGTCGTGAGTGCTCCGCACTCCTTCGGCTATCTTCAGCACGGGTTTTTCCCCTTTCCTGCTGATTCCGAGAACGGATGAGAATATGCAGTGGACACTGCCACGGAAGTTGGTTGACATCCACAACCGCGTTCATTTGTTCGTGAATCAGGAAATGGAATTCGCAATCTACTCTGAATAGGGCGGTTAGGGCGACGCAACGCGAGAGTTCGCAGGCTGCACGCGTTCAGATTCGGGTCATGTTTTGGGGAATTGTAGGGAAGCTTTCTTTATCTATGGAGGACTCTTTTTAGCGTAGGCTGTCAAAGCGGCTCGCCTCAGAAGCATGATGCAACTTCGCATAGAAGCTTCCAGAGAGTTCCAGTTCTGTGGGGTCAACTTCTGGCTGCAATCCGTCTCAAGACGGTCACAACTTGGCCGACTATTTCTGCGTCACCTCGATTCTCGTGAAGTTTAGGACTTGAGTGCTGTGCAGAGAGCGGGTGGAGCACCGTTATGTTGTCTGCTAGAGCGAACCGCCCGCAAAAATACGATCCGTCGCGTCGGGTAAGGAGATATACGGGCTGCTTCCAGTCCGGTTCCGTTTCCGAAACGATGGCTGTTTTCATGCGTTGGTTAACAACTAAGAAGGCTGCACCTCGCAGTGGGGCATGAAAGTTCTGCTCCATTTCTCCGGCCCAGAACACATCGCGCAGTGCAAGGCGCGACATGCCGCAGAGTTCCGGAAGTGCGTCACGGAGAAACAACGGGATATCTTCGAACCGGTCCAGGAGAAGATTGATGAAGGAACTTCCTTTCGGTCCTTGTGCCTCTCGATGTCTACGGCGTGAACTAGCAATCCGATGCTCGTCTTCTACTGAGGGTTCTGAGATCGCTTTCTGCCCGAGTTTGTCCACGGCTAGTCCCGATGCTCGCAGGAAGTGCCAAAACCCAAGGGAGTAAAGCGTGCAAAGAGTCACGATCTTGTGGATGTGGCGCGGAGGTGCCTCGGCGGATTCGTAATCGGAGAGAGAGCCAATGGCTGTGAAATATCGTTGGTCCCCAAGTTCCTGCGCTATCTTGCGACTCATGGCCGATGCCTCCCGGAAGGACAAGCCAACGCGCTGCCTGCCTTTGCGCAGCAAGTGGCGGAAGTCAGTGCCGGGAGCATCGGGTTGAACAAGTTCGCGGCTTTTGGGGGCCGGAAGCGCGCGGAAGCCTGAGGCAAGGCTTCTTTTTTTGAGGCTCCTGATTTCCATGTCTATTGCCCCCAGGATTCTGAGTTCGGTTCCAACCTGAAGCTCCTTCCGCGGCGCGGTTAGTTTTGTAGACACGAGCGCAACCCTGCGTGGCGCAACTTGTTGCAGGCGGCAGCAATTCAGACCCCGAGCGTGTTCTACGAGGAAGAGATCATGGGAGACCTTGCCGCCCGCTGCTGCCAGCCTCACTTCGGTAGCACGAGGGTCGGCTCGGACAATGCTGCCCGGAAGCAGTTCGGGGAAGCAGAAGTCATCCTCGGTCCCGACCTTCGCGTAGATGAAGGACACTCTGTTGATTCGCTGAAGTGCGGCGACTCGTTCCGTGACGTTTTGGGTGAGGATCTGAATGAGCGGAGTTATTCGCAAAGGCGGGTCGTCTTTCCCCTCGAACCACCGAACACGCGCGTGGCTATCATAAAGGGCTGAGTCGAGGATCATTGTTCGCGGGAACGACAGGCGCATCTGTAAGCGCGGAATGTCGTCTAAATGGAGGCCGAACACAGACAGCCACTGGATAAGGCTGTAGCCGGAGACGCAACTGAGTGCGATGAGCTGATAAATGTTGGGCGTGAACCCTTCATCTCGCAAATCAAAGTAGAGGTTGTGCGGAATGTGATAGAGCGACTGTCCTGGGAACAACCGCCGAGACTCCTTGGAGACTTGCAGTAGACTCATGTTTCTCCTGCGGAGAATCTCACGAAGTTTCTCCGCCGGTTTGAGGCCGGGATGGAGCGCTGTTTTTCCGACCACGGTCTCATCGGCTGTTTTTGTTGGTTTGGTTTTCGCGAATTCGGGATGCGTCTGGCGTCGCATGGGGACAGGACCGGCCTCTCAGCAAAAAACCAGACGTGCATAGGGAAAATGGGGGCCAATGTGTGAAAAAAGTGATTGCTGACCGTATTTGTTGCCGGGGTCCAGGGAAATAACAAAGTAGACACCAAGCGTATCCCAGACATCATTTGGCTGGACAGTTAACGATGTCCTCGTTATTATTGCCGCGAGATGGGGTCACGGAGTCCTAGTTCGCGCCCTGGGGAACGTCTCAAAAGGCTCCGAGAGAGTCTGCGTTTGTCGCAGCGCGAAGTGGAACGGCGCAGCCAGAAACTGGCCCAAGTGAAGGGCAATTCGGATTACCTAATCTCCCACTCCTGGTTGCGGATTATTGAAAATGGCACATATGTTCCTGGGATTCACAAGTTTTACTCGCTCAGCGTTGTTTACCATCGCCGCTGCGAGGAGCTCCTGGCGATCTTCGGAGTCAACCTCTCGGACGCAGCCAAGGACCAGGCGATGTTCAAATGGCCTGCGACTCACCTTGTGGGCGACTCGGCGGATACGGACGAGGGCACCATCCCGTTTCCGGTACGAGTGCGCCAGGAATTCCATGCTGAGGGGACACAGCTTCTAACGAGATTGGTGCAGGTGTGGGGAGAGGTGCCGGTAACCCTGATTCGGCAAATTGACCTGCGGAGATCGCTCTATGGCTATCTGGGCTTGCGTGACTACTCTCTCTACCCAGTAATCCTGCCTGGGTCGTTCCTGCAGATCGACCCGACAGAGACAAAGATCAAAACGGGTATATGGCGGTCCGAATTGGAGCGGCCGATCTATTTCATCGAACTCAGGGATGGTTATGCTTGCGGTTGGTGCGAATTGAAAGACGGACAACTCATCCTGGTGCCCCACATCACCTCACCACAGCCGATTCGCAGGTTCTCCCATCTTGATGAGGCCGAAATCATCGGTCGAGTCACCGGAGTTGCTATGAGGATTGTGGGCGGTGGATTGTCGGCACTGTCGGAGTTGCCCCGAGGAGGGCACGGCAAGTTAGAGAAATGAGACAGACAATCGGCGCAACCTGCCTTTCAATGGCTCGGATCATCGTCCATCGCTAGCGCAGTCATTCCCGATGCAGAATTGACGCAGAACAGCGCCGTCTCTAGGTCCACGGAAAATTCTGTCATAAGCGTAACGACAGTGTTCCGCATCAATTCCTTGGTTCGTTCCCAAATTGCGTCCTCTCGCTTCTCACGAGCAATATCCGCTAGGGCTTGTCCCTCGGTGTCGTAGACGCCTACGGTCTCTTGATCCGGGCCGATAGCGACGAACTTGTCGCCATCGCGCTCAATTCGGTATTCGAGCTTAGCTTCAGGAGTCGTCACAGGTTTACCCTCCCGCCACGAACATACCAAAAAACTAGGCGATTTGCCGAGAGAACTCGCGAGGAATGCGCTCCGACATGGCCTAACCTAAGCGGCGTCGGCCTCAGCTTCTTCACGTGCGGCGGTTTTGCCTTGGATAAAGTCAGCCGCTTTCTGGGCCTGCGATGCGGCGGACACAAGCAAGCGAGAATCGGACTTGAGCCGTTCAATCCACGTCTTGAGGTAGGCCGCGGAGTTTTCAAGAGTCTTCTGCTCGATCCCTGCGATGCCGCACAGCATGGCGGCTGTCATCTCCGCAATCAGTTCCTCCTTCGAGTAGGATTCAGAACCAAAATGAGCCGGATTGTCGAAATTGTCGCGGTGCAGGCGGTGTGGGTGTCCAGTGCTATGAGCCAATTCATGGAATTCGGTGGCGTAAAACTCTTCCGATGAATGAAAGAGGCCCCGTGCTGGCATCCCGACGACGTCGCTGCTGGGTGAATACCATGCCTTGTCGGATTGCTGGAATGCAGGCGGGTTCGGCATATTCGTCACGATTTGTTCGCACGTCTCGATGGGATTGTTGGTGCGCGTCTCTTGCAGGAGGGACGCGGGAATATCTATGCCTTCCGTCTGCGCAAAATTAAACACGCTGTAGTACCGGAGCAGAAAGTGGTGCGAACTTTCGCTCCTGCCGTCTGCGGTTGTCGTTTCTTGCTCGTCGCTGAGGTTCCAGAAAATGATGGGGGAAGACTTTTCACCCTTGCGAATCCTCCCGCCCAACTTCGTTGCCTGATTAAAGGTAAGCCAGAATCGTGATGGATACCCCTGAGACGCAAGAGTGAAGACATTGAGGCCGCGATACTCCTTTTGTGTGATGAGGTTTGCGGGAGTCTGGCAGGTCCAGGGCTTGCGCCAGGGTGCCACGCCGGAGTCGAGTTGTTTGATGATTTTCTCGGTGATGATTTCATAGACACTCGGCATTTGGGTAGCTCCAGTTTTTGGTTTGCTGTTTCTCAGGCCCTGTTAGGGCATAAAAAACAACATGCTTTACTGGAGGCGGACCCTGGCCGTGGTTCGCGGCTGTCAAGCCCCGGAGCGCATTTCAGCGCAGCCCGGAGGGGTGCGGAAGCGAGCACGGTTGGGGTTACCGAGCGGAGCTGCACAAGCGGGCTTTACAGCAGGAGCGAACTACGGCGTATCCTGCGCCGCGTGAAGCATAGTCCTGCTGTGTCGATTGGTGGCGTGTAGCGGTGTGGGCGAGTCTGAGTGTTCACGCGACAGAGATTGTTGGTGTGACGTAGCGCGAAAACGGGTGCCGCACCAGGACGTTATTATTTGCCGGCTGGGAATCATTGAACTTCGGTGCTCTACCCAGATTCGCAGTCACGACAACATCGGAAAATCATGGTTAAATTTCAATGACCACATTAAATCTCATTCCTAGCGTTAAATCTTGCCCATCCTGTTAAATTTCACAAGGCTGTTAAACTTCTTGCACCATTGTCCGCTTCGTGGTATAAGTTCTTTCATGATGGATACTTTCGAACCCTGGTCCAAGTACCCGCCGCTTGAAAAAGAACGTTTGACCATCACGGCCAAGATTCTACAAACCGTCAGACACGAGGCCGTGCTCTTACACGAGCCTGGGGCCGGCGACAACGAGTGGAGCCTGGGTTGCCGAGTCTACGCGCGAGAGTGTCACGCAGTGCGGGCCGCTGCCGAGAAATATTCTTGGCTCACGATTCTACCCGAGGCAGAGCCTCTCCGTTTCACTTTTGCCATAGGCACAATTCCAATTCGATTTTATCGAGGTGGTGCCACGGATGCACCCGGGCACTACCTTGAGAAGACCTTCGCTGAGCTACATCAGCAACAGCTTGCCCTCCAGATCGACGGACTACGTCTCGTTGACCATGTTCTTCGGCTGGCCGTCGAGATCGACGTGACTGGCGAAGTCGAACACGTGATTCTGGTCGAGATGGACACGGCCGGAGAGGTCACAGAAACGTACCGAATTCCATTCGATGGTGAGGCCGGAAAAGTTACTCCGCTTCAGCCCAAGCCTGTAGAACTCGGGCCACCGCAGATTGAACCTCTTACTGCGGAAGAGGGCGAAGCGAAGAAAAAGAATGGCCGCCATGTCCTTTCTAAATAAAAACTGCTTCGTCGGCCAGCGGCTGCAACTTGCGCGCGAGTTTCGAGACTTGACGCAAAAGCAGTTGGGTGAAAAGGTCGCGGCCTCGCATGCGCTCGTTTCGCTATGCGAGAGCGGAAAGCGATCCGATCCGGCCGCTGATCTTGTCGAAGCGTTCGGAACTGTGCTGGGATTCGATCCTGAATTCTTTTATCAGCCTGCCGGAGAGATTTTCCGGGAAGACGAATGCAGTTTCAGACACCGCCGAAGCACCCCGGAACGCCTGAAAACTAAAATTCGTGCTCACGCCAGCTTACTCGGGATGGTGCTTGACCGATTGCGGAGCCATTTCAAGTTTCCGGCGCTCAACATTCCGAGGATTCCGGCGTCTACTGATCAGGAAATCGAAAAGGCTGCGGAGCAGGCGCGTTTGCATTGGGGCCTAGGAATAGACGCTCCCATTTCGGAGATAGGGCGGGTCATGGAGCATGCAGGCGTATTCCTCGTTTCCCACCTCGCCGAGTCATCCCAGGTGGATGCCTTCTCGCGAGACGGCTCGACGGCCATCATATTTCTGAACCATGGAGTACAGAGCACGTCGCGATGGATTTTCGATGTTGGCCACGAATGCGGGCACTTGGTGATGCACTCCGGAGTGCAAACTGGAACGGAAGAAACGGAGGTCACGGCCGACAGATTTTCTGGGGCGTTCTTGCTCCCGAGAGGAGCGTTCGCCCGCGAGTTCAGAACCTCGCCGTTCTCCTGGAATCATGTGTTCAAGTTGAAAAAGAGATGGAAGGCTAGCGCGGCGGCGATCATAAAACGTGCGTACGATTTGAAGTTGATAGACGCAGTCGAATATCGTCAGTCCTTCAAGTACATGTCCGCAAGAAATTGGAGAAAAGGCGGGGAGCCTCATGAACCGGAGTTCAAAGGTCCCGAGCTACTATCCACTGCGCTTGGCGCTCTCGGTACGAAAATAGAGCTAACCATCGAGCAACTGTGCCGAGAGCTTCATTTCAAGCCCGATACCTTTTTGACCGTGACCGGCATATCAGTTCCTCTGGCCAAAGGAAAACCAATCGACGTAATACCGATCCGTGCCACAGTACTCGGGTAGCTGCGTCGCTAGCAAGAGACTCAAGCCTGCCCCTTCGGCGTCGCGACGAAAAACTGACAATCGAAAAAGCTGCGCGCGAGGTAGGAAATTCTTCGCAGCGGCGTAAGCTCCGTTTCGATGGCCTCTGGACGCACCCACCTCCACGATGCACTCTCGTCTTTACGCTCTCGGAATATCTTTAGCAAAGATTGGTCTAGCCTATGAATCTGGTCACGGAGTTGGGGTGTCTGTTTCTCTCGAATTTCCCTCCCTAATCTGTTGCGGATCGCACTTGAGTCGGGGGACTCACCTTGCCGCGAAGACTGGGCCGAGAATACTCGCCACTGACCCGGCTTTTGAAACGAGACATGATGGTCTTCCTGACTCAAAGGTCCTACATCAGAAGGCCTAATTTGAAAGCTACGCTCCCACACTTGGCGGTTACGATAGGCCTCATCGAGCTGCTCGCGAAGGTGAAACGCGGGAGCTGTGTAATAGACCTCGTTACCTTCCTCTTCGAGCGAAAGCAGCAATGAGTGTTGGTTCATCTCATTTCGGCAGCGCAGGTGCATGCGATAAAGCGGAGGTTCGAACAGACCATCCCTCACCTCGCGCGCCGTCCTTCGCGAGATGTAATGTGCAAGCTTGAATTGAAGAAACAGCGGAATGCCATTTCTTTCCAAGAGTACATCGAAGCCTATCTGGCCCTCCTCAATGAGCGAAGGAAATATCGGTGCTATGGACACGCTCGTTCCTTGCCCAACAATCAAATCTTCCGTTAGCGCATAGCCGTAGGAGAATTCGGAAAAGAAAGGGTTACGCGGGGTATACATGGACTGGTAGCTGTACGTTCGTATACCTTGCGTCCGTCTGTCAACTCAATGTCGGAACTGCCGCCTTGTGCGGTGCCTCTCCGTGAATGGGATTCCGACGAAGAGCTAGTCCAGAGCGAGATCCCACAGTTTCCTATGGGCGGACCACTCCAGCCGGCCTCTAAGGACGATAGTGGCAACGCCGTGCGATGGCGCCGGCAGGATCTCCAATACGCGTCGAATTGGGATTTCCACGAGCTGCATGTTGGAAATCTTCTCAAGCTCCAACAGAGCGTCGTCCACGCGGCGAACCAGGAACCGATCAGCCTTACGATCTTCCGGCATCGGATGCAGTACGCACTGCTTGTACACCAAAGCCAGCAGATCGTCGCGTGTCTCCGTATCCGTGAAACCGGAGAGCGTGATGCTTTCGCCAGGGAAGACCGCAGTCAGCCGCAATTCTCCGCCGAGTGCCCCGACATAGCTTCGCAGCATGTTCAGAGATAAGTTCCCGCGCGACTCAAGCCGCGACAGTGCGCCCTGATTCATTCCAAGGCGTGCGGCGAGATCAGCTTGGGTCGTCCCGCGGCGTGCTCTGAGGTCTTTCATTGTTGCCGATGCCTGCTCACTCACCGTAAGGGACCTCCGATTTTCGGAGCCAAATGTATGATACATCTATTGTATCTGTCAATGTGTTTCAATACGGAGAGATAATGATATTATATGGCATCGTTACCTATCATTTGCTATCATCACCTGTATGAAATCGAGATGGCTCACCACCGAAGAAGCGGCAGACTACTTGGGCATGGGCAAAACGAAGCTGTACGCACTCGCGCAAACGGGCAAAATTCCTGTGAGCAAAGTCGGCAAGAAATGGCTCTACGAGGAGCAAGTCCTTGGAGATTGGCTCCGCGCAAGCAAGACGTTCACTTCGTACTTTATCGAGACTGCGGCAAACATCGAGAACAACTCCAACTTGCGCGAGCCACAGCGCGAGGCGTATTCACGGGCCTATGATTTTTTCAGCGCGGGCAAACAAAAGGCCGTCATCCAACTACCCGTGGGTTGCGGAAAGTCCGGGCTCGCCTCCATTCTTCCGTTCGGCATCGCTAAAGGCCGAGTCCTGGTAATCACACCAAACTTGACCATCAAGGACGAACTGCAGAAAACGCTCGATATCACAAACCGGCAAAAGTGCTTCTGGCGCCGCATGCAAATTTTGGCCGACAACGATATGATCGCAGGCCCTTACGTTTGTACCCTCGAAGCCGGAAATATCAGTGTCTGCGAGCAGTCGCACATTATCCTTACGAACATCCACCAGCTCGCGACCAACGCCGACAAATGGCTCAACCAGTTTCCGCTGGACTTCTTCGATCTGATCATCGTGGACGAAGCGCACCACGGCGCAGCGTCGAGTTGGAAGCTGGTTTTCTCGCGGTTTCCGTCGGCAAAGGTGATTAATCTTACGGCAACGCCCTTCCGAAGTGACCGTCAGGAGCTCGAAGGGGATTTGATTTACCGTTACCCCTTCAAAAGCGCCAGCATCAAGGGATACATCAAGAAACTCAAAGCGTCGTACGTGGCCCCGACCGAGCTAACGTTCACCGTGGCGGGCGAAGAGCGAACCTTCACGCTCGACGAGGTGCTCGCGATGAAAGATGAGGAGTGGTTCAGCCGGGGCGTCGCTTTGAGTGACCCCTGTAATATCAGTATCGTGGACAACAGCCTACAAAAACTGGAACAGCTGCGCTTGTCGGGTACCAAGCACCAGATTATCGCGGTCGCATGCTCGATCAATCACGGCCAGCGCATCCGCTCCCTTTATGAGGAGCGTGGATATCGCGCTGAGGTCATTCACAGTAAGCAGGACCAGGAAAAGCAGGAGGAGATTCTTCGCGATCTGAAAAACGGTACGCTCGACTGCATTGTCCAGGTGCAGATGCTTGGCGAAGGCTTCGATCACCCGAAGCTAAGCGTCGCCGCCATCTTCCGGCCGTTCCGCTCCTTGTCGCCTTACATTCAGTTTATCGGCCGAATCCTGCGAGTCGTTGTGCAGAACGACCCAACACATCCCGACAACTACGGGTATATCGTAACCCACGTCGGCATGAATCTCGACGAGCAGTTACAGAAGTTCAAGCTATTCGAGAACGATGACCAGGCTTTCTGGGCGGAAGTCACTGGAGGAGCCGATCCGGAACCGCCTCGCGATGTGCTGGAGGGCCGGGCGCGGATGAAACTAGGCGAGGCGATGGTCGTCAACAGCGAAATCGTCGATCGGGTGTTCGAAGAGGAATTCACGACGGCCGAAGATTCGGACATCGTGGCGGATCTGGAGCGCAAGTTCGAAAGCCTGGGGCTCGATCCCGCTCTGGCAAAAGACGTGGTGAAGAAAAGCTCCGGCGAGAGACCGCAGATGCAAGCATCGGACGCCACGAAGCCTTTCGCTGTCCTCCCGCTTAAGCAATGGCAGGAGGCCAAGAAGCGCCTAAACGAAGAGGCAAAGCGCACCGCCACGCTGCTTCTGAATCGCTGCAGCCTCCTCCCCGCAGGGGTGGACCTCCCGAGGAAACTGAAGCCGGGAATTGGCGCTCAGAACAACTTCGTGGCCGCGCTCCAGATGGTGAACGAACAACTCGATAAGCGGTTTGGCACCGGGAGAAAGCGAGCCGCTTGGGCCACAGAGGAGTTTGGCGTGGCGATGATCGGCCTGGGGCAGATTCTAGACGACTTAACCCGGGAGGTGAAAAAGCTGCAAGATGTCAAAAAATAGCATCCCTTCTCTCATCAATGGATCGGCTGGTGTTCCCAAAGCGGCCGTCGCCGGGAAAGCGTGCTCCTGTCGCGGCTGCAAGGGCGGCATCACCAAGGGTGAGAAGTGTTTCGATATTCCGAATCCGCACAAAGCGTTCTCGAACCCGAGGCGCTTCTGCGCAGCATGTTTCAAGCTAGTGCTCGCCAAGACAAAAACTCATCTTGCCGAACTGGAAGCCGTTTAGTCAGACGGCGAGGATACTTCCGCTTTGGTTCGCGAGCAACTTGAACTGCCCCGTTGACTTCGCTTCACCCACCGTTTGAAAGAAAGGAGAAGGCTCCTGTGATTACAATTCATCCGCGAGAAATTGAAGGCGCTTGGGACCAAGGATACGTTCTGGACGTCCATACGATTTCGAGTACCATGATTGGGTACAACGAATTCGGCCACCCGGAGTTCGACACGCTCCGGTCCGAGCTGGGTGAGCTGGTCTATCAGCTAAAATATAAGGGAGACAAAGGTGTGATCGGCCCGATGGTCCAGGCGATTGCCGACTTCGTGAAGAATTGGGGTATCCATCCTGACGCCATCGTTCCGATGCCCCCGTCTAAACAGCGTAGTTTCCAGCCCGTCGTGGAGATTGCAAGAGAATTGGCACAGTCCGTGAACGTTCCTCTCCATACTAACTCCCTGACGAAGACCAAACCGACACAGCAAATGAAGGATGTGGGAGACTTTGCGGCCCGCGTTGTTGCACTCGAGGCGTCCTTCGCTTGCGACAAGGCACTCGAAGGCAAGGTTGTGCTACTTTTCGACGATCTGTTTCAATCCGGTGCCACAATGAACATAGCAGCGCGAACGTTAAAGGCCCAAGGACTGGTGAACTCTGTGTATGTCCTCGCGCTCACCAGGACGAGGAATTGAACATGCAATCTGTTTTTGTAGCCGGATCACGTGCATTGTCGAAGTTAAACCCTCAAGTCAAAGAGCGTCTCGATAACATTGTGAAGCAGAATTTCACCGTGCTCGTCGGCGACGCGAACGGTGCTGATAAGGCTGTGCAACGATACTTTGCGGAACGCAACTACCAGCACGTGGTCGTCTATTGCATGGACGTGTGCCGCAATAACATCGGAAGGTGGCCTATTCATACGGAGAAAACGGGTACAGGTCTCGCACATGATCGACACTATTACGGTATCAAGGACCTCGCGATGGCGAAGGACGCGAGTTGCGGTTTTATGATTTGGGATGGCACGAGTAAAGGGACACTGACTAACGTCATCAACCTTGTCAAAACTCAAAAAAAGGTCCTGCTATACCACTCGCCGAAAAAACAGTTCTTCACCGTGCGCACGACGGGCGATCTCCATCACGTCCTAGACGTGAGTGGGGTCAAGAATGTCGAGGGTTTTTTGGCGTCGCTGCAAACGACGAGGCCGGAATCAGACCACCCGGAATTTGCCTTCCGCTCCTGAGCTCACCTAAACGGAGCCGAAATAGACTTTGTGACCGCGCTCCGTCAGACCTCTGTGCAACCGATACAGCGCACATTTCGCGAAAAAGGGGAGCGTCTTCGCCGGCCTCCCCAGCGAGACAAGGCACAGATTCCAGTCGGCATTATCCGGTCGCGACTTCAGCCAACTCCTATCTGTATTCGGATGATATTTCTTGAATACCTTCGCAAGCTCCGTGCGATAGGAACCGTCCACGTTGAAAAGAAGTTCAGCGGTCCTTCGCAGCTGTTCCACTAGGTGGCTCATACCACTTGATCGGGCTCCCACTTTCGCGAAAACGAGACTCTTTGACCTCTGATGCAGGAAATCGCAGAACTCGAATCGGGACGGTCCGCCCCCGAAGAGAACATCCGCGGTATCGAAGTGGAGAAATCCCGGCACGTTCCCACACCGCGTGTTGTACTCTCCTTCGTTTTCGGCCCCATTCCAAGCCGGAAGCGCAATCGGCGGCCTGTCGATGTCATCCACATAGTCGTTAACCCGTATGAGGAAGTCGGGAACCACCTGGTGCCAGGTACCCGAAGAGAGAACATAGGGAATTCCACCGTGGCTCAGCTCGTACCCAAAGCAATCGTAGACCGAGTACGTGGTGAACGCTTCCTTCTCTTCGTCCAGCAGATGTACACGTGTTTCTTTCGCGGTCTCGACCGACGGGGCCTGCCCTTGCTCCTGTAGGTGCGTAAGCCAGCCCTCGCCTTCTTTGCCGCTTCGCCGGCCGCCAAGTCGGCGTCCAGTTGTGCGTCGAGAGTTGTGATGAGAGTCGGGTCCGTCACCGGGCTGACATTCCCGACCTCCGGCCAACCTCTCTTATACTGCGTGCTTCGGAATAGAGTCGCTGCTTTGTCCAGAACTTGCCCTAGCTTTGCGAAGGGCACCTGCACTCGTAGGCTAGTTCCTCCTCGGACCGTCTTTCCGAGGATCTTGTGGGAGCTGAGGCCTTCGAGCGCACCGACCAGATCGCGGTCGAACTCAACACCAAATTCATCCACGAAAGACGCCCGGGGTGCTCGCTCGCTGGCAATATGCCATTTCGCAAAGACCTGCTCGACGCGGACTCCAATGAGCTTGTCGCGCGGAATTGTGTTCAGCGCAACGCGCAGACCGAAATCAATCTGGAGCCACCGATTTTCGAGCTTCTGCCATGCGTGGCCGAAGCTAAGCACGAAAGTATTCGGCCCGCGGCGAACGATAAGCAGGCCGGCTGGCGACTGCGAAGTGAGGACAAGTCCAGCCGAATCCTGAAGCGCTCCCCGCACCACTCCGACCCACGCGGGCTCGCCGCTGGCCGACGGAAGTGGAATAAACTCACCGTCGAGCGGCTCGGCCAGAGGACGAACATCTCGGCCCGGCTTGATGTCCGCGTCGAAGGCCGCCACTTGATCGGCCTTTAGGAGATAGATCGTCAACCCGAGTTTTGTATCGGCCACGAGGACACCCCAGAACTGAGGATGGGGGAGAGTAACCTACTGGTTGATTGTGCTCGGCGTTAGCCCACACGGTCTAGGGGCACGGAGGGGCCGAAGTCGAGGACGATATTGGCCGGTTAGGCACGCCATTGCAGTTGCTTTGCCGCGAGGGTCCTTGGTAAGTCGCAGCAGCAATACAATCATCCTAGTCTTGTCCGGTTTTCGTCGATTGAACGCCTAGATTCCAACCAGGTGGTCACTTCTGGACTGCAATTGTCGGACCAGGAATTGGCGTGTACCATGCACTGGTGGCTGATTGGGCCGGATGGGGATCGAACCCGCGACTTACATACGACAGCCTAGGTCTGTGTCACCCTCCAGAACTAGCGATTCAATCCGGTGAATCAGTACTTTGAGAGTCGACGACCGGGGTGCCAAGTCTGCAAGCATTAAACTTGGGAACCTGGAAAGAGTTCCGGCTTGAGTTGCCGGATTTGACGAACGAAATTTCCATCAATCAGATCGTATCGCACCAATTCGCCGATGTATTTTATGAACAACATGACCTCCGACTCGGACTCAGAGAAGGCATTCTTCGCATTGCTCGAGAGAACCAGTGCACACGGAGCAGTAAGGTCGAGGCAGATTAGGACGCTAGATCTGATTTGCTTGCGCTGCTCGCTTGATGTGAAGACGTAATTTACCCTCTCATCAAAAGTGTCCTTCACGACTTGCGGCTGCGAAGTTGGCGTCTGGAGTAGTCTGATCACCGCGTATCCCTTTTCGATATAGAATCGCGGATTGCGCTCGCGTTCCCTCATGCTGCGCGCGTTCGTGTCATGGTTCGAATCATAGTAAGCAAATAACAATGGCTGCTCCTGGTCAACGAACACGCACAGCTCAAAGTGTGAGCCTGGAACCCAACCTTGCAGGCTTTCCTCGCAGAATTTCAGCGTGTTTCTAATCAGATTTGCCCGGGTCAGAAAAACTGCATCCTTTGAAGAACGGGCGTTTTCGATGATACTGCAACGTTCTGAGGACAACCTTTGCAGGCGGCCAGATGACAGGACGCCCGATTTGAGAAAATTCCTGGAAATCATCAGCATAAAAAGACGACCGCATCCGACGAGCAAACCTCCATTCAGAAAACCCGATACGAGTTTGGTACCTGTGAAGCTGTTCTCGACGATCGAGTAAACGATGTAGGCTTCTCCCACGGCGGAAGTCACCACGATCGCGCAGAAGATCATAAAAATGATCCCGCGCTGCACTCTATTCAGCATATTGGTTCCCCCAAAAACAGGTGGCGCAATGTTTGAAGGCTACAGGCGGAATTGTCGATCCTAATGACTTCCTCACGCCTCGTCGCAATCCACTCACCATATAAGGACAGTTGTCGATCCAGATTCTCGACGATCATCTCGGGTTGTGCCGTTTCTAATACTCGCCTCGCGAGGACACGTTTCTCCGGACACATGAAAATGATCAGGTCTGGTGCTGGCATCACGCTCTGCAGGCTTCTTGCTAGGTCCCCGAGTCGCTGGTATTGCTGATCATTGAGGAAGCCGAGATCGTGATGCATCCGACAAAATACACGGGAATCCTCGTCGAGACTCCGGTCGAAGATAACTCGGCGAGCCTTCGAGTGGCCCTGCCACGCTTCGTAACGTGATCGCATGATCTCTTCTTGCAAGGGAGCGCAGTGTTGCACTGGGTCGGAGGCGAACGCGCGGAATGTTGTCTTGGGAAGCCTCTCTTCAACAAGTGCGTACCCGAAAGCACCGAATAAATTAGCCATGGAGCTTTTCCCGGCTCCCGTGGGGCCAGAAACCCATACGATCATCTCTTGCCTCTCATAGTAGGTACCGCAACGGCATTTCTCGACCTCGTTTTCGGCCTCTCTCCTGCCACGGACAGCTCTATCCCGGAGGCTCGCTCTGCGCGGAATTTGAGTCTATACAGCTTGCGCAGAGCTCGTTCTACGACGTCACGAAAATCCTCGATTTGCGCGTCGCTGATTCCCACCGTGGCTCGTTCATGAACCAGCTTGCACCGCAAGCGGTAGTAGTGTTCGATTTTCTTCCATGTGTCCGGTTTGATGGTGACGTATTGTTTGATTTCACTGTGCACCAGCGAGCGATTGGAAAAAAGAGACAGAAGCTTGGCATCAGCGTAGGTCGTGCCCGATTCATTGACCAAATACTCTTTGAAGGCAATCTCTAGCGTGCTGTCGAGGACAATCAATGCGATGCGATTCCTTTGCTCGAGTTTTTGCTTGGTAATGAGGTCCGCCGCAATCACTCCCTCATAGAGTCCCTTCGTCCAAGGCTTCTTCTTCGCCACGCGCCTGTTCTTTTGGGTAATGACCTCGCCGTATCGAGGACGGGACTTGGGCATAGGAGGCAGGAAGGACTTGGTCACCGCAGGAAAGTCGTCGATTTGGATTTCTTTTATGGCTCCGGTATCGTATTGGAAGACCTTGTCGGGCCAATCGCCCATCCAAATACGCGAGAGTGACGCGTAGTCTTTGACGACTTGCACGAGCCAGTTGTGTAGCGCCAGGAAAACTTCGTGTTTTGTGCTGATATCCGACTTGCTGCTGTTCCAGGGCATGGACCTCGCGTCCCCGTTGAGAAAGACCAAAACGCGGGTGAGGGAGACCTTAGGATGGGGAAGTCCGGCAAGGCCCTTCACAAAGCCCACGTCGAATGTTTTTAGCGCGCGAGCCACGAGGCGCTCATTGCAGTAAAAATACACGCCGTATTCGCCGGCAGCGGGGCTTGATTCGCGGGTAAGGCCAGCGAAGGCTTCGACGCGGATCTCGCGACCTTCCTCGGTTTTGAGTGTGCCGGTGTATTTTCGCGGCGCGAAGTGTGGGGGGTAGGCCCAGTTTTCAAAGAACTGTGGCGCGAGTTTTTCCCCGTTCAACGTTAGAGTGATGCTGGTCTTGACCAGAAACCGCGCGTAGGTAGTTTTCAGATGGTCGCGCAAGTGCGAGATGGCGTCGTCAGTGACCTGAAGACGGAGTTTCTGTAGTTCAACAATTGTCGTGCCTGGGGAAATGTTGTCCACCTCATACACCGGCAGTTCCCAATCCTCATCGGTGAGCCACGTCTCGTCGAATTCAATTTGGTGCGTGGTTTGCTTCTCGTGTCGGGTTTTAATGGTGATGTCTTGCGCAAGCGCGACAACCGCGCGCTTGGTGCCGACGCCGAAAATGCCAATGGTTTCGTCAGTTGGAGTTGTGCCGGTTTGACCGGGTCCAACAACGTAGCGCAGGTCGTCTTTCGCGAGTCCGCCGGCATCATCTTCGACGGTGATCGTTTGCTGGACTTTGTTAAGCGTGACCTTGATGCCGATGTTCTTGCTTTTTCCGCCCCGGACCCAGACATCGAGAGCATTGTCCACCAACTCGCAAATGGATCGGTTTAAGTCATAGTCCGCGATGATGGATAGAAAAAGCCTCTTCGAGGGCGTAGCGTCGATCGTATCGGTTTCTTTTTTCATCTTGTGTCAGGAGCCGCGACCGTTGAGAAGCGAGCGAAGGCTTCCGCAAAGCCTCGAAGCGATCACCTTTATGGCCGGTGAATGTGCGAAGCCGCTCCGGCGGTTGTGAACCACCGGGCTGCTAACATGGTGATCTGAATTCTATAGCAACTCCCCAGGGAGAAACAGCGATGTGACGACCGGGGCGTCCACGACCGCGCAAAGCAAACATGGAAGTGTATTGACAACAGCTTCGATAGTCCGCCACCGACTTGAGAAATGGAGACGACTATGCTTCCGCAAAAATGCCTTAACGCTCATTTCAGGTTCTCCAACTTCTGACGGAAATGCTCTGCTGAATCGCCGAGGAATCTGTTGCTGTATGATGATAGAATCGCATCCGTAATCACTTGTCAACTAGGGAGCCGGGGATGGCCCGCGAGAAGGGCAAGAAGAACGGAAGTACGCACGCGAAGAAGCGACCGATTGACCGTTACGAACACAAAGACAAAAAACGAGTCAACAACCCGCCCGTAGGGCTAGTCAATCCGGAAACGGACCCGCCGCTGCCGACGCACAAGGTCTACGACTACATTCAGCCGGTCCCGGATGTGCAGCCGGGGATGGAGTTGCAATACGATCCTCATCTCGACGCGCAACTCGTGTGGGCCGGGAAGAAAGAGCACGCCTCGTTCGAGGTGCCCACCGTTTCACTGCACGTCCACGAAACTATTGATCCACGCACCATCATTGAGGCCGTCCGTAAACGCAACGGTAATGGTTTGCCGGCGCAACCGTCACTCTTCGAGCGGCCCGAAGAAAAAATGCCGCTGCATGATGCGATTGAGTTCTATAAACACGCTCACGGCTGGTCGAACCGGCTGATTGCTGGCGACTCCCTGCTGATAATGAACTCGCTGCTGGAAAAGGAGGGTATGGCGGGGCAGGTCCAGATGGTTTACATCGACCCGCCCTATGGCATTAAGTATGGGTCGAACTTTCAGCCGTTCGTGAACAAGCGCGACGTGAAAGACGGAAAAGATGAGGACCTGACACAAGAGCCAGAGATGATCCGAGCTTTCCGCGACACATGGGAGCTCGGCATTCATTCATATCTGACTTATTTGCGCGACCGGCTGCTGCTCGCCCGGGAACTCCTTCACGAATCCGGCTCCTGCTTCGTCCAAATCTCCGACGAAAATGTGCATCATGTGCGGGAAATTTTGGATGAGGTCTTCGGAAGTCAGAACTTTTGTGTCTTAGTCTGCTATCGACGTCTTGGCACGATGATCGGTTCGGAGTTGAAGTCTTCGGCGCACTACCTAATTTGGTATGCAAAAAACAAAGACAGGTACAAATTCCGCAAGGTATTCGAAGAGCAGGTCGCCGGAATTGGCACGGGCGACCATTTTACTCAGATTGAGGAGACAGGAACTGGGCATACGCGTCCGATGACATCAGCTGAACGATCGAATCCGAATTTAGTGCCAGACGACTGGAGAGCCTTCCAGTTGGTTAGTCTGCAGACACATGGCGTCGGTTCAGCGAACAAGTTCCCGATCCACATGGACGGTAGTGAGTTTCTACCCGGCAGTAACAAGGCATGGAGAACGACCGAGTCTGGAGTCAAGGCCCTGATTCAGGCTGGCCGCCTGCAGCGAGCCGGAAAGACTGTCCGGTTTCGCCAATTCCTTTCTGACTTTCCTTACACGGAAGTAGGCAGCATCTGGACAAACGCAGGGCGTGATCCGGAAAACTATTTCGTGGTTCAGACGCCGACTAACATCATAGAACGCTGCGTACTTATGACTACGGACCCCGGGGACCTTGTACTGGACCCGACCTGCGGTTCTGGGACGACCGCCTACGTTGCCGAGCAGTGGGGCCGCCGCTGGATTACATGTGACACCTCGCGTGTAGCTATAACGCTGGCCAAACAGCGGCTCATGACCGCAGAGTTTGATTACTACGAACTCGCGCATTCCGATGAGGGGGTAGACAGTGGATTCCGCTACAAGATGGTGCCACACGTCACGCTCAAATCTATCGCCAACAATCCGGAAATCCGCGAGGGCATGACGCGCGAGCAAATTGACGCCACGATCGCCAAATATGCGGAGCAGGAAACGCTTTACGACCAGCCTTATGTCGAAAAGGCTCGCGTGCGCGTGACGGGTCCCTTTACCGTGGAAGCCGTGCCCGCGCCCACCGTCCGATCTCTGGATGACATTGATATGGGAACGGCGCCAGCGAAGGCGCAGGAATCTCTTGCTGATTTTCGTGAGGTCGCAACTCCGTTACTAGACGCCTCCGTCGCGCGAAAAGGCGCGACACTACGACACACGGAATGGCGCGACGAATTGCTCAAGACCGGTCTGCGCGGCAAAGGCGGACACCACATTGACTTTGTTCGCGTCGAGCCCTTGGCCGGTACGCGCTGGCTGCACGCGGACGCTGAAACGAAGGGAGTGAAGCCCGAACGCGTAGTGATATCGTTTGGACCAGAACACGGTTTGCTCGACAGGAATCAAGTTGAGCTTGCCTGGGAAGAGGCGCGAACGCTTAGCCCGCGCCCCGCAATCATCGTTTTTACCGCCTTTGAATTTGACCCGGACGCCGCACGGGAGATAGATAGCCTCACCAAAGAGAAAACTGGCTTGACCTTCCTCACCGCTCAAATGAACGCGGACTTGCTAACGGAGGACCTGAAAAAGAAGCGTGCCTCAAACCAGAGTTTCTGGCTCGTAGGCCGTCCCGATGTGGATTTAAGAGAGATTACAAAAGGCGAGTACAAGGGTAAATGGGAAGCGGAAGTCCTGGGCTTCGACTACTACAACACGCGCAGCGGCACGATCGAGTCCGGCGACACATCAAAGATTGCTATGTGGCTTCTTGATACGGATTACGACGGCCGCAGTCTGTATCCCCGGCAGGTCTTCTTCCCTCTGGCCGATGACGACGAAGGCTGGGCGCGGCTGGCCCGTAACCTCAGAGCGGAGATTGATTCCGAACTCATCGAGAAGTATCGGGGAACGGTTTCGTTACCGTTTGCGCCCGGACCGCACAAACGTATTGCCGTGAAAGTGATTGATGACCGTGGTATTGAAAGCCTGAAAGTAGTGGATTTGCAGTGACAAACAATCCAACTTTCGACCCTATATGGCAACGGATTGTGGCCGCAGTTGGCCAGCAATTCAAAACTGCGTCAGGATTGCCCTTCACCTTCGACGTGAAGGGGAACGCGTTGCGGCCAAGTCGTACCAAATACAATTTGTCTCGCTCAGAGTTTGCAAAAGCCTGGGAGCTTCTGCCGTCCGCCACACGTAGCAAGCTAAACCGAGCTATTCGCGGACCATCATACGTGATCGCAATCCTCTGTGATCCGCGAGTTCAAGGGTAGCGCATGACCACCGAGACCCCTGCCGGTTCCGCCACGATAAGCCAACTCATCATTAATTCGCCCTATGAAGAGCCGCATGAGCATTGGCGCTATCACCGCGAGACGCGGCTGTTCACGCGGGAGCCTGAGCGAAGGAAGGCGGGTTACGTTCGCGCTTCCGAATCGTCGCGGTCGTTCGATGATCCCGGCATATTTGTGGAATTGCCGCTGGTGAATCAAATCAGGCCACGGGTGAAGGCCTGGCGCGAGGCCGACTATCCAGGGGCAAGCGGCATTACGAAACGGTTGCTGCAGCACTGGCGCGACCCGGAACAGCGCGACTCGAACCGCCGTTTCTTTTTCTGCCAGTTGGAAGCGATCGAGACGCTGATCTGGCTCACAGAGTCAGCGGCATCGGAGCGAGTCGGGATTGAGATTCCCGGTGACAGCGGCCCGTTCCCACGGTTGTGCTGCAAAATGGCGACCGGCTCCGGCAAAACGATTTTGATGGCAATGCTGATTGCGTGGCAGGCGCTGAACAAGGCCACGTATCCTCAAGACAAGCGTTTCTCAAAAAACATTCTGCTGATTGCTCCAGGGCTGACGGTTAAGAACCGGCTCCAAGTGTTGATTCCTGGCACGGCGGGCAATTACTACACGGAGTTTCAAATCATCCCGCCCGGTCTCGAAGACAAGCTCCGGCAGGGGCAGACCTGCCGCGTGCTCATTCGCAACTGGCACAAGCTGGACTGGGAGAGCGAAGAACAAGTTCGCCGGAAGCGCACTGTGGACAAGCGCGGGCCAAAAAGTGATGAAGCTTACGTGCGGGAAGTGCTGGAAGAAATGGCTTCGGCGCAGAACATTGTGGTCATAAACGATGAGGCGCACCACGCATGGCGCGTCCCGCCGAAATCGCGCATCGCCGGTGTGTCAAAGGACGAAATGGAAGAGGCGACGAAGTGGGTTGGAGGGTTGGACCGCATCCAAAGAGCACGCGGGATTCTTACCTGCTTTGATCTGACAGCCACGCCGTTTGCTCCGACCGGGAGAAAAAGCGGAGAGGAAACCTTGTTCGGCTGGATCGTCAGCGACTTTGGCCTAAATGACGCCATTGAATCGGGACTAGTGAAAACACCCCGCGTGGTGGTGCGGGACGATGGAAAGTTGGACGCCAAATATAGGTCGCGCTTCTACCACATCTATAGCGACCCCGACGTGAAAACGGATGTGAACCGCAAAGCCGAACCGCAAGTTCCTCTGCCCGGCTTGGTGGTGAACGGTTACTACTTTCTCGGAAAGGATTGGCTGGAGACTGCGAGGAAATGGAGGAATGAAAAGCAGCGGACCCCGCCCGTGATGATTACGGTGGCGAACACCACGCACACGGCAGCGCGTGTGGAATACGCTTTCACTCACAAACGGATCAATATCGACGAGCTTTGTGATCCAGAGAAGATTCTGCACATAGACTCGAAAGTGTTGGCTCAAGCCGAAGAAGAGGACGAGCCGGCGCAGTTTGGGCTATCGGTGGGCGCGACTGGCGCAGATGACTCAGAAGAAGAGAACGGAAACGGTCAGCCGCGGAAGAAATTCACGAAGAAAGAGCAGGCAGAGTTGTTGCGATGGCAAGTGGACACGGTCGGGCGACTCGGGGAGCCAGGGGAGAAAATCCAGAGCGTGATTTCAGTTGGGATGCTCTCGGAAGGGTGGGACGCAAAGACCGTGACGCATATCATGGGTTTGCGGGCGTTCACTTCACAATTGTTATGTGAGCAAGTTGTAGGACGCGGCTTGCGGCGCACGTCATACGAGACTGACCCCGCAACCGGTTTCTTCCAAGCGGAGTACGTGAACATTTTTGGCGTTCCCTTTACGTTCTTGCCGCATGAGGGAGGCGGCGACGAGCCTCCTCCGCCTCCTCCGGCCCCGAAAACAAGAATCGAAGCGTTGCCCGAGCGGAAGTCATACGAAATCACGTGGCCGAACGTCATACGCATTGATCACGACTACCGTCCCACACTCATACTCGACTTGGCGAAGGCGAAGCCCCTGACACTGGATGCTTACGAAACTCCCACGCTGGCGGAGTTGGCTCCCATCATTGAAGGCAAACCGGATGTGACGCGGCTGACGGAGATAAGTCTGCGCGAGCTAGGAGAGCGGTTCCGGACACAGAAGATCGTCTTTACGACGGCGAGCGAAATCTACGAGCAGATGAAAGGGACATGGAAGGGCAACCGCGAATACCTACTAGCGCAGGTGATTCGCCTCGTGGAGAAGTATATCGAGAGTGACAAGGTCAGAATCGAGCCACCGTTGTTTAACCAGGATCCGCTCAGGCGCCGTATCATAATCACACTGCACCTGAGCAGCGTTGGCGAGCATTTGAAACAAGCAATTCACTTCGAGAATACGGAGGCACTCGTCCCGATCTTTGATACAGAGAGGCCGATTCGCTCGACTGGCGACATGCTGCCCTGGTACACAGGCAAGCCGTGCGAGCACACTCAGCATTCGCACGTGAACATGAGCGTTTTCGACAGCCGCTGGGAAGCGAGCGAGGCGTTCGAGCTTGACCGCAGCCCGAACGTGGCAGCTTGGGTGAAAAACGATCACCTCGGATTCGAGATCACGTACTCATTCCGAGGAATCATACGCAAATTCCGGCCTGATTACTTGGTGCGGTTGGCGAATGGGAAAATGCTGGTTTTGGAAGTAAAGGGGCAAGACAACCAAGAACAGCAGACGAAACGGGAGTTCCTGGGTGAGTGGGTTCGAGCGGTCAACGGACACGGCGGGTTCGGTCTGTGGGCCGCTGACGTGTCCCGCCAACCCACCGATATCCATGAAATCCTGGCAAGACATTTTGTGCATTCTGATTCAACGTCACCGTAAGAACTCACTCGATTTATTGTGAGACCGTGGGTCGGCGAGATTGTCAGCAGAGGGGTTCGTGTACCATGCGCTAGTGGGAGCAGAAACGGCCCGAGGAGGGGCGTAACATCATGATTATCGGTGATCGCGTGCGTGAATTGCGCGAGGAGAAGAAACTTTCTCAAGGAGATATCGAAAAGAGAACGGGCTTGCTACGGTGTTACATTTCCCGTGTTGAGAACGGCCACACCGTGCCGGCCATTGAGACTCTCGAAAAACTGGCGCGGGCACTCGAAATTCCGTTGTACCAACTCTTTTACGATGGCGAGGAGCCGCCGAAGCTGCCGAACCTCCTGAAACGGAAAACAGCGGATGATATTGTATGGGGCAGCAAAGGGAAACAGGCGTCGTACCTTCATCAGTTAACGAAATGTCTGAGCAAAGCGTCCGAGGCCGACAGGAAACTTCTGATGGCCATGGCACAAAAAATGGCACTGAGACGGAGTCACGAAGCTGAAGCTCCTGTCTAAAGCGGTGGGGGCCGCACCCACGAGGACATGGCAGCTACTGCTTACGTCTCTTCGACTTACTGGCAATCGCGCCTTCTGCCTCGAGAACCATTGTGTGCAAGTCCTTGCGGATGTTAACAACGAGCTTTCGAGTGTTGACCCTCTCTAGTTCTGTCTTTTGCTTCTTTTTGCGCTTAGTAGGCATGGCCACAAACCTCGTTGAAGTAAATGAGCAATTTGGTATTGAGGAAAAGCGCCGAGGATTTCTCAAGCGCCTTCGCTGGCCGTCACGTGCTTTTGCTGCAACAGTAAAAAATTTCTCACGTTTTCATCCTGGGCAAATTGGGGTGCTGGCATCGGTTGAGCTGAATCGAATTGGACTAAGTGAACACGTCTGCGGAACTCACTGCTTGAGAAATTCCATAATCTTCAATTGCTGGTAGATTTGCATGGCCGCAACTCTGGAGTCATCTAGAGATGCGGTCGTCTTTAGGTGTTTATACGCTTTCATCCACCCTTCTAGGGTTGGAGACGTACTAGGGAGGAAGCCCACCTTGGTCGTGCGGTCGCGTATGACTATGTATCCGTAGGTTGGTCCGACAGTCTTCTCCTTTCGTGCTGCAATCACGGCTTCATGCATGTGAAAGATAGTTCGTGGAAGTGACATCGTATGGTTTTGCCCGCGACGGTTGAGCACCCGCATGGCATGAACGGAGCCGGAACCGATCGCGTAGACGCCAGGGCTTGTTTCTTCCTGCAATCCTTCTTTGTTGACGGCACGTATAAACACTCCACTACCTTTGACGAATCCAGCAATTATGAGGTAGACAGGAAGAGGTGTGCCTTTCAGGAGATGGTAGCAAGCGCGAATTAGAAGCGGATCGAGTTTGCCACCTGAAACCTTCCCAAGCACGAAATCGTGAAGCGAAATTCCCCAAGTTTTGGCAAGCGTCCATGTGTAAATTTTCGTCATTTCGCGGACGCGAGCCATGTCCACTGCTGAGGCTACGTCTTGGCGTCTCGTCCTTTTGGTCCCCAGGCGCCTAAGACGAGCTACTGTGTTTGAAATCACCGCATGGCATTCGCTTAATCTGCCAGCTACGCACCCGAAGAGGGAGGGGGTAATCCTAAACACTTTCCCGCACTGGTCATTCGGTCCCACTGGTTGATAATTCCTTCCGTGGGGCATTGTTCCATAGGTTGCACGAACATCGCTCGCTAAGACGAAACACCCACCACGTTCGCAGATGCACGTAATTCCAATAGTCATCATTCCCTCGGCCGTAGGCCACGCCTGCATGGACGGATGGGTCGTAAAGTACTGCATTTACGTATCCTTCGTCGAAGGAATAATCTCTGAATCAGGAATATGTGCCGGATCGGTTTAGTCCAGGCCGTGTGCATCGAAGTCGGCCTAGAAGGTAGGGCTTCGGCTCGCCTCAGTGGTCACGCATGCCCGGGCGTCACTGGCCCAAGCTCGGTACCCGCTCAGTCGCCGCCCATGTGCCTGGACGGGAAATCGAGCGGGGTTTGTCGGGCCTTTTCGAGCGCGGCCATCGCACTGGATGTCTCAATGGGACTCCCGCGCCTGGCCGTCCGCACTGTCAAGGGCGCGTTTTTTGCGTTCATCGGAGCGAAGCGGAAACCCTTGATCATAAAAAGAAGACGGCCTAGGCGCAGGCCCTTCCAAAAGAAGGGCAGTAGGGGACCGCTAGGTCCTTGCGACAATCTGGCCAGACCTCTTTAGCACGTGTGGCGTTGTCATTCGTGAGGCTTTCCGTCCGGCCTGTCTTTGAGAATCAGGTACTATACGTAAAAGATACAGGCGTGCTTTACTGACACGCGAGGTGAACCGTGCTACGCGCTGTATATTATCCGCACACAGCAATACACGACGAGAATTTCCTTAAGCATGCGCTGCTCTACTGGGATGAAGTGCAATTCATTTCACCGTGGCAAGGCTTTAATGCCCTGCCCAGATATTCGAGCGAAACGGCGCGTGCCTTGGCCAAATTTTTGAAACCCCATGTTCCTACTAAAGCAGAAAAAGAAAAGGCCCACGACGAGATTATGAAGTTGATCAGATATGATCTGCCGTCTTGGCTAAAGATAGAGCGGAATAGTAGCGACGACGATTACGATACGTACCAGATGTTTCGAGGTAAGCTCCTGCCTGAGACGTGGCAGGAGTTGAAGACTAGAGGCGCTGTGCAGTTTCGGTCGCACGGAGGGCTCGATGATTATGCGAGCCATACGTATCTTGGTCTGACATTGATGGCGATTTTGGCGCGGTCGTGTGCCGGCACACTTAAGCACACAATCACAGACCGTGAACATGCCTACGGTAGCTTCCTAAGACTATTCGAGTCACTCAGTGCGGCGCAGGGAGAGACGTCTGAGGGACCCGCTGATGATTTGTTTAAGAACTGGTTGGAAGTCATGGCGGGCGGTCACCCAGAGGGCAAGGACACGGAGCGAGAGAGGCTAGTTGCAATCACACTGGAGGTTATCGACGCGGAATCCTTGCCCATTGACGATTTGATTCGGTTGCGTACTGACAAGACAAAACTCGCGTCTCTGCTCAGAAGGAATTATGCTGAAGCCATAGAAAAATATGTGAGCCAACTCAGTGCTCCCGGCCTCAGTGAAACTGATGCTAATTCCCTGAGAACAGACTTCCGAGAAAAGATGGTGGAAGACCTGGAGAGGTTGTACCAGGACCTCAAACCGATTGCCAAGAAGATTGTGCTTTCAAAGGAAGTCGCCGTTGCTTTCGCGGCTCCGATAGTTGGCCCTGCCATCATTGCCTCAGGCGTTGGGGTACTCTTAGGCGGGGCGCTAGCCCTGGGTGCGCTTGGTAAGTTGAAGGTCGACTATGCGTCGGGGCGTGAGGCTGCATTCCTAAAGCACCCGATGGCATTCCTTTATGCTGCGAAGGGAGTGCGGTTCTATTGAAAGATTCGCTTACTGAGAAGGATTAGGCTGTTGTTGATCACGCTTTGAACAGCCAAGGCGGAGGAGGAAACGCCTCAACGGCAAAGTCGATGAATTTGAATACCTGCGGGTCTTCGGCAAGGAAGACAGAAGCGTCGCTCGTGTAGGCAATGCCGGCGCGGTGAAAAGCCTCCTCCGCTTCCTTGATATGAGCGAGCTGGTCAACCGCCCTCAGTTTGGCTGCCTCGCCTTCGATGTATTCCATCGTGTAGCAGCATCCGAGCAAGTAGTGGGCGGCGATGCTTTCGTCGTCTTCGACAACGTTAGCAATCTCGCAGCGCCGGAAGCAATGGGGAATGTGGTCGCGGAGGAAGGCGTCCTGCGCGGCGATTTCGTAAGCCCGGCATTCGGAGTCGAAGGTGTTCCTGCGCCGGTGATCGTCGTCCTGGTCGGTTATTCCCTGGCTGATAGTCGTGTGGTGCCGGAAGCCGATAAACAGCTTGTAGACAAGCACTCCTTCGGACGGTCTGAAAATATCCGCGTAGACGCCGAACGCGATTCTGTCATTTGTGTCCAGGATGATGTTTGCGCCGGGTGTCGTCATGGACGGAATTGTAATCGATTTGTCCGCCCCAGATCTTACAACTCCGGCCACCGAAAGAATCTGTTTCTCGATCATGGAGAGCGTTTCCTGGCGGAATAGATGGGGATGAAGGTGATGACGATTGTCTTGTCGTCGTCGGTGTTTCCTCGGTGCGTCCGGAGCAAGGCGGAGGACCAAGATCGAAAGCTGCTCCTCTATATGGCGCAGAAGATGGCCAACAGCCGACGCCGCGCTGTAGCCGCTGCGTGAGAGGAGGGCCGCGCCTCGCGGCGCGGCCCGATGGAGTTCTATTTGGCCTTGGCTGTGCGTTTGTTCTGGGCTTTGCTGCGGTTGTTCGCGTTCTTGGCGAGTTCCGCGCGAACTTCGGCAGCGACCTTGGCGGTGTCCACCTTGTAGCGAGCGGCGGCCTGGGCGAGGTTAGAGTCCTTGCTTAAGGGCTGGCGCGGATTGTAGCCGGGACAGTAGAGGTCTGACGCAAGCGAGCAGACCATCAGGAACTGGTGCAACTGCGGCTGGCTCATCTCCTGGACGGCCTTTCGCGCGATTCCCTCGTAGTCCACGGCTTGTGCGCCCCACGAGCTTTTCGTCTTTTTCTCTGCCCATCGGTAGACGCGACAAATGCGGCGGTGGTTGTCGTGGCCGAGACGCTGGAAGTAGTCGAGTGCGACCATTTCGAGGTCGGCGCGGGACAGCGTGGCAGTCAGTTTCTTGCGGACGGCGTCGAGGATGCGGAGGCGCGTCTGTTTTTCGATGCGCTCGGCGAGTAGTTCCTTCGCCCGCGCGGCGCGTTCTTCGGGCGTCGGCTGGTAACGCGTCGCCTGCGCGTGCACCGGGCACTTCTCGTCGCGGCACACATGAAGGATGGTTCCGGCGCTCGCGCCGTCGATGACCACGGCGGCTTTTGTGTGCGGGCACTCGGCTTTCTTCGCCGTCCGGTACTGACCGCTAAAGAGCACGTCTCCCTTGTGGCCGTTCGCCTGCCATGAAGGGGCGTTCGAGACGCGCAGCGGTTTTTCTCCGGACTGTTCGAGAGGCTTCGCCCGAAGCTGCACGAGTGCTTCGACCTTCGCACGGTAGCAGGTCCGATCCGTGCAGATGGACTTTTTCGGACCGATGGCCTCGGGGAAGAGCAACGGGTTCGTTCCCGTGCGCTTCGGGCAACGCAGGCAGCTTCCCGCAGTGGGCAGTAGCTTGTCGTCATCCGTATCGAACGGGGCATTGGTCAAGTCCAGATGCACCTCGCGCTCAATCCACTCGCGAAGCTGGCGTACGGTCGTAGCCTCGGCCTTCTTGTCCTTGAGAAGCGCCGTCATGGTCCGGTGGCCGGGGAAGCATTCGGCCAAGGCACGGCGCTGGTCCTCGGGTGTCAGTCGCGCAATCTCGAACGCATGCGCAACGGTCAGTTTGCCCATGTAGAAGGCTTGCTGGACTTCGTCCACCAGCTGCATGAGACGCAACCGGGCGTAGACGTACTTCTCCGAGCGCCCGATTTTCTCGGCCAGCGTTTCGACGGTGTAGGTGTCCGGTTGCAATTGCATCAAGGCGGCGTAGCCTCGCGCCTCATCGAGTTCGTGCACATCGGCACGTTGCAAGTTCTCAATCAGCTGCAATTCGAGACATTCCGTGTCTGTGAGTTCGCGCACCGTCGCCGGGATGGTTTCGCGGTTCGCGAGTCTCGAAGCACGGTAGCGCCGCGCCCCGGCGACAAGTTCATAGTGGCCGGAGTCGCCGTTCGGCAAGGGCCGAACGAGGACGGGTTGAAGCACGCCGTGCAGGCGGATATTGTCGGCCAATTCTGCAAGCTTGGCCTCGTCAAATTGGCGGCGCGGATTGGTCTTGGACTCCTGTATGTGCGTAAGCGGAATCTCCTGCATCGTGTGCAGCGCTGGCATAGTGGTAGGCGTTCCTTTTGTTTCGAGTACGATTGTCATCTCGTTTTTCTCCTTTTCCTGTAGATTTCTTTCTCAGTACTCTTCCGGCAAAAGCAGGGTGGTGTGGGCTCTGTCCGCCTCGGTGATCACCCAGATTTTGTCGCCAGCGGAGGTTCGATAGCTGCTGAGCAGGCGAAAGCCTTTTTCGAGGCTGAGTTGGTTTTCGTCCTTATCTTCTTTTGGGAGGTCCCCCCAATCGCCCGTAGCATGGCGCGACAGGAACTCCATCGCGTTCTGTCCGGTCTTTTCGAGAGCGGCCAGCGCGCCAGGTGTCGCGACGAGTTGGCCGAGGTCAAAGAGTGGTTGCTTTGTTTTTTGCATGACTGCATTGCTCCTTTTGAGGAATTTCGGCTTTGGTCCGCAGGGGCGCGGCCTGAGCCGCGCATACGAAACAAATGCCCTTCTGGCGGGCAGAAGCGCCTGTCCGTCCGCGCCGTCAAGCCCGCGGGTTAGGCGTTCATCGGAGCGAAGCGCAGAGGCTTGACGGAAGAAGCGGGCGGATCAGGCGCAGGGTTTAGCCAGGAAGGGCATTTCGGAAAAGAAATTCGTGTTCAGAGAGCTGACGATTTGAGGTTCGGGCTTGCCTCTCGCGAAGTGCATTCGCGATTTCAGGATTGAGCGACGTTGCGGCAGCGTCCGCACTTTCGATTCCTTCGGGGAAAGGTAATTCAGGCGTTCGCAATCTGGGAGAATAAGGGGTGTGTAACAGGCATCGATTGGCGTACTCAAAGCCGTACTTGCGGGAGACAGCTCTTACCGATCCCAGGTCAGTCTTTGATAAGGCACAGGGCGGACGGAGTCATGCCGCGAAAAGTGCGGTCACAGGGAGAGAGAGGAGAATGTGTTGGTGACAGCTGTAGCAGGAACACTGGGCAAAACGTAGCGGTTTGGATGGCTTAATTTCCCTTTTGTGTGGCGAGACCTTGCTCCTTGTAGGTATGCCCGCTCAACAGAGAAAATTCGCCAGAACGTTACTGTTTTGTGATGTGGCGGGGAGTAAGGAGACCACGAGGAGAGAGAGGGTGAAAAGAAGTGTCTAGAACATTTACTGACTTGGGCCGGTGGAGCTGGCTGCTTTCATGCCAAACATGACCCAAAGCGCACGCGAGTTCGTGACGATGATCTCAGACCTGCGCTTGTGATACTCAATCACGATGCCGGCGAGCCTGGGAGTGTCGTGACGCAAGACAAAGACACCTGCTCCGCTAATCCCATTCAGCTTTCCCACGGGGTTTTGCTTCACGCCACGTCGATAAAGGTGCTTCTCGCTGAACGTAATACTGAAGCGTTCGCCAGTAGGATTGCGAACTGTCCCCATGTAGGCCAGCGGTTTCGGACGTATTGTGAGTCGAGACGAATCGATTTCCCAAGACTTTGGTCGTGCCTGAAAGCCAACGAAGAGACAGCGTTCTCCGTCTGTGACCTGTAACGCCAGATGCTGCGGGATTTGCAAACCGCGGCGTGAAGCGCGCGGTAGTTCGATGATTGCAAGGTCTATCGGATCGGCAGCTGTGTCGACCTTCCCTTCAATCTCGATCTGTTCTGGAATAAAACTGTATGGCGCCCCCTCTGGTTGGTCACAGCCGCTTCCTTGCAAATGGCGGTTTATGACATGGGCGGCGGTGACCAGGTACTCTTTTTCGGCGAATGTCGCTCGGACGGCGCTTCCAATCGGATCGGGTTCGAGTCGATAGTTCGCTTCGAAAATCGGAGCGGTGTAAGGGTACACCGCCCTTGCCCAGAAGTCGTGGATCTCCCCAAGATCTGTGGAGATAATTTCGTTCCTCATCGAAGTGTCCCGCTACTTGGAATTCACGAATTTAGTCTAGCGGTACTTCCGATCTATGGGAAAGGGCTCGGTACTCACGTTAGGATATTCCTGCGCGTGGATTGAAGCTGCCAGGTGCAGAGCCCGGGACGTTCCTCTGCATGGCCGCTTGTTCCGTGGCCCTCGCTATTACGGTCGCAGCAACTGCTTTCCTGCATCTGCAAGCGGTCGGAAGTTCACAGGAGGTGTCTATGGATACAAGGCTGGTTCATCGCGAGGTGGTACGTAACTCGGTTCTTGAAGTAATTCAGGGTATCGGGACAGCGGCCATCGCAGGCGTCCTGGCAACTTGAGTCCATGGAGCAGAATGATCGCGGCGTATCCTTAATATGAGATGCGTTCCGTACGCGTCTTCTTCGATTCAGCCTTGCGTTAGGTAATCGAGGATTGCCGACGGACCGCGATTCGCGTATCTCACGCTCAGGCGGCGGCTGTTTGCCCGCTAGGAAGAGGCGCGAAAACTACGTCGCCGGCTCCCAAGACGTCTTCACAATGAGCACAACCTACGCGACGAACACCGCCCCATTCCTCCAGGCTTCCAGCGACTCCGTCGAACTTCTTATAACCGCGAAGCGTCGACGCACCTCGACTGAGGAGGTCCACCTGACGAATACCGACACCTCTGAATCCAGTAAGTAGTTGCAAGACCTCGGTTACGGCCTGGCTTGCGAGAACTCCATTGAAGGAGACGACCTGAGCTTGCTCTCTATTTTTCTCAAAATAGCCTCTGGTTGGCCCGTTCTGTTCGGCCTGAATTTTCTCAGTTGAAAGAAACCCGATGCACCAGAGGCAAAAACTTCCAGGAACAAACGTATATACGTTTCCCGCCACCGCGACCCTTGGCGCGCTAGGCGTTGCATCTGGAAGCGGACGAATCGCCGCGCCGATATCGACGTAGGGGATGAGGTATCGACTCGCGAGTTCTTGCAAATCGGAGCGCGCAAACAACGTATCGACGCAACCTACAATTACATCGCACTCGCGGAGAGCCTCAATCGCATCCCGGTCGGGAATGGCCGCTCGTACGCGTTGCACGCGAGCTCCCAAACCGATTTTCCTCACTAAGCGATGAAAAATGTCTACCTTTGGGCGACCAAGATCGCCCTGGAGTCCTGCCACCAGTCTGTGGCGGTTGGATTTCTCATATATGTCGGGATCAATAACCACGATTTCTCCAACCCCCAAATATGCAAGCTGTTGGATGACGTGACTGCCGCCGCCACCCGCTCCTATCACGCCAACCCTCGCTTTACGTAGCTTCGCTTGTCCCTCAGCCGTTACAAGCAGCGCCTGACGAGCATATTCAGCCATACTTTCCTGCGGCTGAGCTTCTGGTTGGCACTCAAAATCCACAATCGCTGAGCCGAACCAGCGGACTTTCGCCAATGGTATGGGTTTTCGGGCGCCTGGCAGCCACACCAATCCGGACGCATGAGTTCGCGATATCACAACGGTTCCGTGTGGGCGAGTGGAAACTCGTCGCTGAAACATGGGAATGAGTTTTTCCGCACTTTGTAGATCGTCATGCGACAAAGCCGGCGCGCCAGCGTGATCATGGGCATGGAGAATGACGATCCCGAGACCTCTCTCCATCGCTGCTTCCATCACTGGAAACATCGCGGAGCCACGCCAGACTGCTCCGTGAGATCCGTTTGGAACGTAGTCCGACTCTTGCAGAGGAATCATTTGCCGCAAGTAGAGCGTCGTGGAGCCGCCCTTGATAGAGTGGCTGACCAAGCCAAATGCCACATGCTCATGGTTCCCGCTTCGATAAACGTGGTCCTGAAGCGACTCCCCAAGACCAAACGGAATGCGCAATTCGGCCGACTTATTCATTTTGAGCGAACCTCTGGCGTGCTGCCGCGATGAACCTCATGATGTTGTCTCCATCCGACCAAGGGATGTTGAAGGAAAACTGCATCCAAGTCTGGCCAGCAATAAGAATGTTCGAGTTGTTTTTGGGAAGCCGCCCGTTTGCGAGCAGTTGGCCTGGAGTCACGAATACTTGCGGTTTCGGATGAGCCGGGTCCAAGACTAACAACATGGTGGTTTCCAGGGGACGACAGCCTGGATAGAGTTCCACGCGGTCGATCTGAATGAGGCGTCGGTGCCCATCTTGTCCGACCTTAATCGTCTGCCCGTATACGGACGCCAATTGGCCGGCGATCCGGTCCAACTCTTTGGCGTCCACTAGCTCACCACCCCATTTGGGGCGGCGAGGAAATGCTCGCCGTTCTTTATTTCAACGCGATCCGTCGGTAGGATGTTGCCCCCAGAGGGCTTGCCGTGCACGAGCTTTGTTAGATCGTCTGTTGGCGGAACACCAGCTTTAGAACGAATTTCGGCTCCAGTCACAGGGGAGTGGTCGAACTTGATCTCCTTGTCTTTACCGTTCACTTCGACGAGGATCGTTATCGTGTGATGCAGATTTCCTGCTTCCCCTTTCAATTCAGTAGTTTGCGTTAGTTCCGTGGTCATCTCGTCCTCCATTTAGCGCGTGCCTTTGTCCGCAGTACATAGATGCCCTGTTTTTCGTGAAGTACCAGACGCCGGGAGCTGCAACGGATATTTTTTGAGGTTTTCTGGGGTTTGATCTCATACTTGGCGGAAATCCGGGCATAGTGTGACTTGGTATCAGAATGAGTCGATCTCAAGGGCGAGGAAGGCCAATCGAGGAGCATGCGACGACGGCAGAAGTCATGGCTGCCATCGAATCGCTGTCGGCGGAGCAATACTACCGGCTTAAACAGTACGCCCGCTTCCGGATCCGAGGCCTCGGTCGCGCCGCGATGGGGAGAGATTATCACGCGCTCCTTTCCCAAGCCGTTGTTTCCACATTGCATGGCGCCGAAGCCGACATCGAAGGTCGGAAATGGTCGAAAAACCGAGTCCCGTTTGTCGATCATCTATTGGGCGCGATGCGAAGTGTCTCGACGCATTGGCGGGAAGCCTACGAGCGGCGAGGGACCGAAGCGGAGCGATTCGATTGTGAAGTGGCACAAGAGGATGAGGAGGGAAACCTCCTGTGCCCGACGGAGAAGGCTATAGATCCGGCCGCGGACCCGTTTCGCTCCTATGCCGCAAAGGAATTGCTGGACGCTCTTGACAAGCGCTTCGCGGAGGACGAGGATGCGCTCCTCGTTATAGAAGCCCGTAAGGACGGTATGACAGTTCCGGAAATGGTTGCCGGATTGGGACTTACGGAAAAGAGAGTGAATGCTGCGATGCAGCGGATTAGGTATTTTGTAGAAGGGATGCTTTAGTGTCGAAGGTTGACAAACACGAAGAAGAGCTGGCGCGTCTGATGTTCGCGCTTGGTGAGTCGCTCGCGGAGGCACCAGCGTCCGACGTTCTTGAAGAAGCCAAACACAACCATGTGAATCTGCTCGACGAGGCGGAAGAGGTGCGGGGGATACTGCGTTCTGCTGGCCACCAGTATCTGCAGAGGAAGCTTCGTGAGTCGCGTGAGACTTATGAGGCAGTAATAGCAGAAATGCAGAATCAGAGGTGTGACGTACCTGGGACGCCTGGCGAGCGAAGAGAACTTCTCGATAGCGTCCTGCGGGAGCGGCCCGAATTGGAGCCGATCGTTATGACGGCACAGCACCGGAATTTCAGCGAGCTCACTGACGAAGACGTGACCAGTTTTCTGAAGCAGTTGAAAATTCTCGGGATATTGGATATGCCCGCCTCGCCTACTAATAAATGACAGCGCCTCGCATGTCGGCCGACAAGATTATTAAGGAGCTGGGAGTTTCCGAGCCTGCTGACATCGATGTCGAGGCGATTGCACAGTATTGCGCAGCAACCATTCTTTACGAAAAATTGACCGGATGCGAAGCGCGCATTCTCGGGAACGCTGACAGGGCAATCATCACCGTGAATTCAGATTCACGTCGAGGGCGCCAGCGATTTTCTGCGGCCCATGAGCTGGGGCACTGGATGCGGGACCGAAACACAGTAGGTTTCTCGTGTACGAATGCACTATTCCGGTCGCAATGGGGTGGCGTGAATCCCGAGAGGGGTGCAAATGAATTTGCCGCGGACCTGCTCCTGCCACAGACGATTTTTGGTCGCTACGCGTACAGCAAACCTATAACGTTGCAAGCCACGCGCGAACTGGCCCACAAGTTCGATACCAGTCTCGCTGCGACCGCGATCCGTCTGGTGCAGCACGGTTCGTTTCCTGCGATGGTCGTCTATCTTTGCCAAGGCATTCGCAAATGGTTCGTGGCAGGACCCGACGTGCCAAGTGTTCTTTCGCCACGAGAACGACCGAGCAAGCGGACGGTAGCGTGGGACCTGATGCAACTAGCGTCCAACGAGCCTGGACCGACCACGGTGCAGGCCGATGGCTGGCTGACGCATCCCGAAGCAGAAAACTATGAACTCCTCGAAGACTCGGTGCGGTTCAGGGATGGGTCGATATTGTCACTTCTTTGGTGGAAGAACGAGAAACAGATCATTGACCTAATCGAGGGCGATTAGCATCTCACCGCTGATGCCCATAACCAATTCGGCTTGTGGCGGTGCTGGGAAGAACAGCGATGAAAGTGGATATTCCGAATAAAAAGATGAGGGAGAAGGTGGAACCCCTGCTCTCTGGCATTCCTGGGAATTTCAGTTATCACCCGCGACTCACATCAGGCCTTGACCAGTTGGCCGTTTTTCGCGAAAACGGAATATCATGCCCCGAATTTACTGTTCGTCTTGAGGACGCAAAAAAATGGGTTCAGGCTGGACATAGAGTTTTCGGCAGGAATAGGAACCACGAAAAAGGCAGGGACATCGTCGATCAACGTTCGCCTGCTTGGCAGGCGAAGGATTTTTGGACCAAGGTCGTTCCGAATGTTCTGCAGGAGTATCGAATCCATATTTTTGACGATCAACATATTCAGCAAGGCTTGAAGCGGTTCGACCCGAACGCGCCTCGGCGAAGGAACGATGACCTTCCTATCCGCAATACGGAGACCGGCTATGTATATGACCATAACTTCGAGCCCCCTATTGTCAGCGTCGATTTGGCAAGGCGCGCCTGCCAGACCGTTAACTATTTGTGGGGAGCAGTTGATTTACTCGAAGATGAGAGCGCAAGGTGCTACGTCCTTGAGGTAAATACAGCTCCGGGCATGGATGAAACCACGGCGCACGCGTATGCCGACGCTATCAAAAGGTATCTTGAGCGATCCAAGTAACACGCACCAAACGCGAACCCCGACAACCTTAACCGCGACGAGTGGCATTGCTATCTGAGTCGGGTTCATGGATATCTATCTCATTGACGGGACCTACGAACTCTTTCGCTACTTCTACGCAGTACCGTCGTCCAAAAACGCCTCCGGCCAGGAGATTGGTGCCGTTCGCGGGTTGCTTGGGTCGATTCTCACGATGATTGAGGGCGGAGCAACTCACATCGGAGTTGCGACGGACCACGTGATTGAGTCGTTTCGCAACGATCTTTATCGAGATTATAAAACTGGCGAAGGCGTGGATCCGGAATTGCTATCGCAGTTTCCAATTCTTGAAAAGGCGCTGCAATCGATGGGAGTGCTGGTGTGGCCGATGATCGAGTTCGAGGCCGACGATGCACTTGCTTCGGCCGCGGCGAAAGCAGCGAAGGATAAGCGGGTCCGACAAGTTATCATTTGCACGCCCGATAAGGACCTCAGCCAATGCGTCGTGGGGAAGCGAGTCGTACAACTGGACCGTCGGCACGAGAGTCTCCGCGACGAGGCGGGTGTGATCGCAAAATTCGGGATAAAGCCATGTTCGATTCCCGACTATCTGGCTGTAGTAGGGGACAGTGCAGATGGCTTCCCCGGGATCGCGGGATGGGGAGCCAAGGCCGCGGCAGCCGTTTTCTCGAAATATCCACACCTGGAAGACATTCCAAAGGACTGGCATCGCTGGGATCCGAGCTTGCGGAGAGCGCGTCCTCTTGCGGAGGCGCTTTTCGCTGGTTGGAGCGATGCACTGCTGTTTCGCACGCTCGCGACACTTCGAGTCGATGTTCCAGTGTTCCGGTCCATTGATGAGTTGCGGTGGAGAGGGCCCGCCAAAGATTTCAAGCGCACCTGTGAGCACATAAAGGCGCCGGATCTCTGCCGGCGCTCTTTCGCAAGGAACGCCGCCGGTCGTTGTTAGTCAAAAAGATCTCGCTGACCAGATTCATCCGCTGGGTCGTAAAAATTGCTCAGGCCGACGCCGACGAGGCGAAACCGCTGCTTGGGATCGAGGCCGACACGTTCGAGGAGCGTCAGGGCAATGTTGGTCAACTCCTCGCAAGAGGAGGGCGGAGAGTCCGGCGTATGACTGCGCGTAAGAATTTTGAATTCGCTGGTCTTTAATTTGAGTACGACCGTGCGAGCGATTCGCGATTCCTTGCGGGATGCCGTCCAGGCATGCTCGGCAAGTTTGCGGATCATCGGCTCCGTCTCCGCCAGCAAGACATCTTGCGGAAACGTGTCTTCGGCAGAGATCGATTGCGTTGGCCGGTTGGGAATGACTTCGCTCGTGTCGATACCGCGCGCCAGCTCGTAGAGGCGCACACCATAGCGGCCGAAGTGTTTTTCGAGCACGGCGAGGTCAAACTGCCGCAGATCACCGATCGTCTGAACTCCGAGGGCCTTCAGTTTTTCTTCCGTGACTTTTCCAACGCCAGGAACTCGTCCCACCGGCAGCGGCAACAAGAACGAATCGACTTCGTCCGGTTGGATGACGAAGAGTCCGTCCGGTTTCTTCCAGTCTGAGGCGACTTTCGCGAGGAACTTGTTGGGAGCGACGCCGGCCGAGG